>ENA-OQHY01000025-OQHY01000025.1-human-gut-metagenome-genome-assembly--contig:-NODE-25-length-73617-cov-8.445843_pt1 | contig 73617 bp, 70 predicted proteins | sample MGYA00242570_ERZ504733 | MGnify/ENA primary metagenome ERZ504733 (study PRJEB26092, sample SAMD00036219) | human gut metagenome | host: Homo sapiens | study: EMG produced TPA metagenomics assembly of... | reverse complement strand
ATTAAAGATTCTAACTAGTCGAACTTATGTTTTGCTTGAATCATAGGTCTATTAAAGTTACCCTTTTTCTGAAAAACATATCGAAATCTTTTCAAAAATCATCTTGACATATCACCAGATTGCTCCTCTATAATATTTTACATGAATGTATGTAAAAGAAACAAGTGTTTCTTTTAGCCTTTCACTGATCCGATCATAATACCTTTGACAAAGGATTTCTGGAAAATCGGATATACGAACAGAATCGGCAGTACAACGATAACGGAAATCGTCATACGGATGGATGTCGGTGTCTGCTGGGTTGCCAGGTTCGCAACGGCAGATACATTTCCACCGGACTGCTGTACCATGGTTGCTAGTGAACTTGCCTGATTCAGGTAAGTATAAAGTAAATACTGTAAGGAATATAACTTCTGGTCTGTAATATAAATCAACGTATCCTGGAAGGAGTTCCACTGTCCTACTGCGGACCAGATGGCGATGGTTGCCATAATCGGTTTACAGGTTGGAAGAATGACTTTTGCGAATACAGTCATGGTTCCGGCTCCATCGATCTCTGCCGCCTCCTGCAATGCAGGCGGAATGGATTCTACATAAGTCTTTGCCATAATGATGTTGAACGGCTGTACAATTGCCGGGATGATGTATACCCAGAAACTGTTGGTCAGATGTAAGGTCTTCATGGTCATGTACATTGGGATCAGACCTGCGTTAAAGTACATGGTAATTACCATAAAACGATACCACAGTTTTCTGTGCCACATCCGCTGCTGGGTAAACATGAATCCCAGATAAACGGAAGCAAGTACCGTACAGATTGTACCGATCACAGTTCTTCCAAGGGATACCATTGCTGCGGTTCCAAGACCGTTCAGCTGGAATACTTTTACATAGTTCTCAAGCTGAAAACCATGCGGCAGAAAATTTACTTTACCACTTGCACTCAGATCGTTTGCACTGATCGAGTTGATGATCAGATAGTAAAAAGGATAAGCACAAATGATAGCAAAGATAGCAAAAATCAGAATATTGATTACCTGAAATGTGCGGTCTCCTTTACTTGTTTTAATCTTCATTGCTTTTTCCTCCTATTAAATCATGCTCTCGCCACGTGTCTTCTTCGATACGAAGTTTACAATTGCAAGAAGTGTTACGCTGACGATACTCTTTAAGATACCAATCGCCGTTGCAAGGGATAAGCTTCGTCCGGTCATACCAATGTTGTATACATACAGATCAAGTACCTGAATTGTTGATTTGTTAAATGCATTTTGGAACACAAAGTACTGATCCATACCATTGTTCAGGAAGTTTGCTACCGAAAGCATTAACATTACGAAGTATGTAGCATAATGGATGGAATCGTGATGTTTTTGATAATCTGGAAACGTCCGGCTCCGTCCACCTTTGCCGCATCATACATTTCCTGATCGATTCCTGCGATTGCTGCCAGATACATAATTGCGCCCCATCCAAGGCCTTTCCATGTACTCCAGAGAATCATCTGCAGCCATACATGCCTGCCACTGTCGAGAATCTTTAACGGTTCTGAGATTACGCCAAGGTTCTGCATCACTGTGTTGAACATACCTGTGGTAGAAAACAGACAGAAAGCAATAGAGTAAACCAGTGTCCAGCTGATGAAGTTTGGCAGTGTAGTCAGTGTCTGTACCAGATTCTTAAACCATTTGCATTTGATCTCGTTTAAGAATACGGCAAACAGTACCGGGAGAAATGAAGTTGCAATACCGAGTAAACTCATTGCAAATGTGTTCTTCATTACCTGAATCAGCTGCATTACCTGCGTCTTGTTACTAAACAGTGTCTTAAACCATTTCAATCCTACGAACTGACACTGGGAAAGTTTCAGCGGTGCTTTATAATCATAGAGTGCGTAGATCCAGCCATGCAGCGGAAAGTACGAAAACAAAAAGCACAAAATGAGAAATGGGAGAATCATAAGGAATAACTTCATTCCCTGACTCTTTTTCTTTTTGGTCGTCATAATAGTTCCTCCTTCTCGTAACCGTTTTATGGTTCACCGATGTTTTATGTTGTTATTCTATCATCAGGAAATATTTCCTCCTACCGGAAGAATTCAAGGAGAGTTCCCAGAATTTTTAGATGTTCATAGATTTTTTACGATATATCAGATTTTTATGGTAATTTTTCTGGAATTTTTCATGTATTTGCCCGGGCACAATTCAAAATATAAAAAAAAGAGATGCTCTTACCGCATCTCCCTTCCCATATTTACCGGATTTTTTTATAAAGTTTCGTTGAAAAAACGAAGCATATGTTCGCTCCATGCTTTGGCCGAAGTAGCATATCCTAACCCGATGCCGTGATCCCCCGTCGGAAAAGTCTCGCACAGATGCTTCACTCCTGCTTTCGTAAGTGCAGCGTCCAACCGGATCGTATTGCTGGCCGGAACACAGCCGTCATCGAGATTCGCATAAGCGTATGTTGGCGGATAGCCGGTCAGATCATGAAGTTCTACAGACAGTTTTTTCTGAAGATCCGACTTCCCGCCTGTATTACAGCGGCAGCTTCCCTCATGATATTCCGAGGTAAAACTGATCACCGGGTACAACAGTCCTACCCCGTCCGGCCGCGAAGAAATCCTTCCATATAGTTTTTCCAGCTCCGGATGCACACAAAAAATTTCTGTTTTCAGTTCTTCATGCAGCATTGCCGTGCTTGCGCACAAATGCCCACCGGCAGAAGCTCCCACCACAAGAATACGGTTTTCATCAATGCCATACTGCCGTGCATGTGCACGTACATGCATAATGGCCAATGCCAAATCCATCTGGCACTGCGGATAGGTATTTGGCTGGATGCGATAGCTTAAAATAAATGCTTTATAGCCTCCGTCACGCTCCATGCGCTGTGCGAGCTGCACGCCTTCCGAATAATAAGAAAGCATCTCATATCCGCCTCCCGGGCAGAAAATAACCGCCGGACGTTTCTTTTCCTGTCTTCGTTCTTTGCAAACAGCGGCAGACGGATACGGTGGAACGGATGCACAGTCATCAAAATGCATAAATGCCTGCTGATCCACATCCGGATTTCCCGTAAACAGCCATACACCCTCTTCGTCATTTTGATCCTCTTTTGGAATCCACCCCTCTTTTTGCGTATGCCAGAGAGGTACAAACAGAAATTTTTGTTTCTCCGCAGTCTCCATCAGCATATTGGCACAGTTTACCAGTGGCTGGGACCAGAATGCTTCGCCCCACTCCATGTGCACCCTATCATGGATCTGTTCCATCGTTTCTTCCTCATGCCCCTGCAGCAGTATGCTCCAACAGGTCGGAAACAGATCTCCCAATGCCGTATCCACCGGTTTTGTTGTTTTTATTTCTTTCCATGTCGATTTCATTGAAAACATATAGTTTCACTCCCTGCCAAAAACCATATCATAAATCACATCCGTAATTTCAGAATTGTCCGGCAAAATACCTGTTATAAAAAGTCACGCAGCATACGTTTTCTGCTCGGTGCACCAAGTTTACGCAGTGCCTTTGCCTCAATCTGACGGATACGCTCTCTTGTCACATGAAACATCTGTCCCACTTCTTCCAGCGTGTGTGGCTGATTTCCGTCAAGACCGAACCGCAGTGTGATCACTTCCTGCTCACGATCCGTCAGGTCTTTCATGGCAAGTGAAATCTGCTTATTACGCATCTCCGCAATCGCATTCTCCTCCGGGGATAACGCATTGGAATCCTGCACAAAATCGCCCAGATGGGAATCGTCCTCATCCCCTACCGGAGCCTCCATGGAAACCGGGTCCTGACTAAAACTCATGATCTCCGTTACACGATCTTCATCTTCGCCAAGCATCTCCGCAATTTCCTTATTGGATGGTTCTCTTCCCAGCTCCTGTGTCAGGGTACGGCGTGCACGGACAACCTTATTGATTGTCTCCACCATATGTACCGGAACACGGATCGTCTTTGCCTGATCTGCAATTGCACGGGTAATTGCCTGACGGATCCACCATGTCGCATATGTGGAAAACTTAAATCCTTTTTCGTACTCAAACTTATCGACTGCTTTCATCAGGCCGATATTCCCCTCCTGAATCAGATCCAGAAGCGGCAATCCCCTGCCGACATACTTCTTGGCAATACTTACTACCAGTCTGAGATTGGCTTCAATCAGTTCCTTCTTGGCTTCCGGATCACCCTCACTGATCCGCTTGGCAATCTTTTGCTCTTCTTCCATGGTAAGCAGACGCACCTGTCCGATCGTCTTTAAATACTGACGTACCGGATCCGTGATATCCGCCCCCTCCATAACCGACAGATCTTCCTCGATATTTTCCTCGGAATCTTCCTCAATATCATCATCAATATCCAAAAGAATCTTACTTTCTTCCAGTTCTTCGTCATCCACCTCATCCGGTTCTTTCTCCTTTGCAGACAAAGAAACCGTCTGCTCCATGTCATTTTTTGAGCGAAGGACTTCGATCTTGTTATCTTCTAAAACTTTTAAAATGTTGTCAAACTGCTCAGAGGAAATCTCTACCCCTGAAAATGTATCCAGGATTTTGCTGTATGCGATCTTATCCTGATTCTTTTTGCCCTGTTCGATCAGGCCTGCTACCATTTGAATAATAGAACGTTTATCTTCTGTCACGAAAAATACTCCTTATCAATAAATTCCCCTATTTTATTTTATATCTTCTTTTAGGTTCTAAAACATTTTACCACAATTCAAAAATAATTCCACACCTTTTTTCGTATTTATGTTCATTATTTGATACTGCCGTTTATTCTCCCCTGTGCTCTGCTCCTGCATTGCCTTGTTATTCCCGGCTCTTTCTTCCTGCTGGTGGCAGCCGATCCCCCTCATGTATCTCTGATACCCTGTCAATGCCCTGTCTCTCATAACTCCGGTGGGCGGTGTCGTTTGGAATGTCCGGATTGTATACAGGCTTTCCATACTTCCGTATTACTATTGTTATTTATTGTGACAAATATTTTGTCTGAATACTTATCGCCAACCCTGTTTGATTCAATTTCCGATTTTGGAATAGCCTTCTTTCATACGCTCCATAGTTTGCCCCATTGGCAGCTTTCCTGAAGAAGTGATTTCCAATCGGTTGTCATATACCACAACCTGTATCGTACCATGATCCAGATAACGATATTTAATGGTATTGAATCAAAAATATTATGTCTCACTTTATTCTCTTCTTTACAGGCACTTTCTCGGCATATTCCTGTTCCAGTTCCTCCGCCAGATACGCATCGCTCATGCAGTGCATATCGGAAACACCATCACGGATCAGCTGATAAACCAGTGAATGATAAAAGAAATCCAAAGCCGCATCCAGTGAAAGTCCCTGCTGTTTAGCAAAGCATTCAATAACACGGCTATATTTTTTCTGAAGCAAAATCGGATTCGCTGTCATAGTGTTTCACTCCCTTCAAAACGCAGCAGAGACAGTGCTTTCTCTGTGCGGAAACATATTTGCAGGTTCGGCTTTTCATAACGCAGGCGGTTGATAGCTTCCGTTTTATCAATCAGTCCGTCAAAGAACAGCTCCACCGTATTGAACACCTTATCATTGGCAACACCGCCTACAACAAGGTCATAATCCGTCAAATCTTTTCCACTGCGGCAGTTCAGAATAAAATCCAGCCATTCTTCGGAATAAGAATCGAATTTCAGCGTTTTTAGTTCAGCTTCCCGGCTTTCATCGTATTCATACCTGGAGATAATACCATTTTTCCCACGGTGTTTGAACTTGCCGCACCACTTTGCTGCCTGTTCATACAACGGTGTGACATAAAAGCCACGCCCGAAGTCTACGTTAGGGCGGGAATGAACCAAATCCGGCTTAGCAATCTCTAAGAAAGAACCATGATAGAGAATCATACTTCCACGCCCCTTTCTTTCATCACATCAAGAAGATCATTAACGATATATTCCCGGCTCTGGGTATGCAGCACTTCATATTCCGGCACGATATAACCGTTCAGAATGTTGCTTTTTTCAGTAAATGCCTGATACACACGCTCTGCATCCACACCCAGCTTTGCCGCTACATTTTCAATGCAAAACACGGCAAACTCCAACTCTCTGGAATTTTTGATTTTTTCATCCGCCATCACGTGTCAACCTTTCCTATATTTTTAATAATTCATAGACTTTTTTAAAAATTCAACCTTTGTTCTATTTCCTTATCTGCACAATAAAATCAAAATAATCTTTTCCAATTTTAGTTTCGACATCTGGATAACCTGATGTATCAACTATCCAATGATTTTATGGGCTTTCCTTATATTATATTTAATTTAAAATTATTTATTGTTATTTACAGTTTTTTGCTTTTATTTTGCTAACGCGGTCAAACTTCTAATTCATTTAATTTCTTCATGTACTCTGCCTTCTCTTTATACCCTCTGATTTCATTTGCACCAAGTTGTAATGCTCTGCGAATATACTCTTCATCATTTTCATCAGACGCATGTTTACACCTTCTAGTATGATTCTGCTGCAGTTTTGAAGAACATGGATACAATTCTTTTACTATTACGATCAACTACAGTATACCATCAAAACAAGACGATTTCTATTATATCTACATTTTCCACCAAATGATTCACAATAAAATTGTACTTATCAATAGAAACCAATCGCGGAATACTGCCAACTTCTCGAGACAGTTTTGTCCTGTTTAAAATATCTACATAAGATACGATAAAATACAGACCATGGAACAATTGTGTTGCAGGGTGGCTGACCTCTATTTTATTTTACATAGAATGGGGGTGGTGCTGATAAACAAGAGATTTGATTTTAAAGACCTCATGACCTTTGGTCTGTTCATTCTTGCATTACTGACATTCGTATTTACGTTTATCAGATAGTGTTTTAAAGCATAGAAAAACCACCCCAACTTTGACCGAGTACCAGGGTGGATTTTTCTAACCAATTTGTGAGGTCAACCACTTGTGGGCAATTGTTCCTCTTTTATTTACATTAACTATAACACGACACGTTCCAAAAAACAAGTGGCATTATTTATATCATATGATAGCCCTAAAATCACAGAAGGCAAGCTCATAATCAAACAAAATTATCCTAACCGTTACAATAAAACGCTTAAGGGTGTCTGTATTCCGGACACCCTCTTTTATATCTAAATCCGGCGGGAAATTTGCGTCCTACCGTTTGTGTTCTACGTGCGTCCTACGTGGCAAAATTTAAGGCTATCGCGGAACATTGTAAACCACGATAGCCCTTGATTTTACTGTGTTTCTTAGAACTTACCAGCCTTTGCAGCTTCCTCAACGGATACTGCAACAGCAACAGTAGCACCAACCATTGGGTTATTACCCATTCCGATCAGACCCATCATCTCAACGTGAGCCGGTACGGAAGAAGATCCAGCGAACTGTGCATCAGAGTGCATACGTCCCATAGTATCTGTCATACCATAAGAAGCAGGACCTGCTGCCATGTTATCTGGGTGAAGTGTACGTCCTGTACCACCGCCGGATGCTACGGAGAAGTACTTCTTACCCTGCTCGATACATTCCTTCTTGTATGTACCTGCAACCGGATGCTGGAAACGTGTTGGGTTTGTAGAGTTACCAGTGATGGAAACACCTACGTTCTCATGATGCATGATTGCAACACCTTCCTGAACATCATCAGCACCGTAACATTTTACAGTTGCGCGAAGTCCGTTAGAGTATGCTTTCTCATATACGATGTTAAGCTTTGCAGCCTTGTAATCATACTTTGTCTCTACGAATGTAAATCCGTTGATACGGGAAATGATCTGTGCTGCGTCTTTTCCAAGACCGTTTAAGATAACACGAAGAGGTTTCTGACGAACCTTGTTTGCCTTCTCAGCGATACCGATTGCACCCTCAGCAGCTGCAAATGACTCATGTCCAGCTAAGAAACAGAAGCACTCTGTCTCCTCCTCAAGGAGCATCTTACCAAGGTTACCATGTCCTAAACCTACTTTACGATGATCTGCAACAGATCCAGGAATACAGAATGCCTGAAGTCCTTCACCGATTGCTGCGGCAGCATCAGCAGCTCTCTTGCATCCCTTCTTGATTGCGATTGCAGCACCTACAGTGTAAGCCCAGCAAGCGTTCTCGAAACAAATTGGCTGAATCTTCTTAACCTGATCGTAAACGTTCAGTCCAGCGTCCTTTGTAATCTTTTCAGCTTCTTCGATAGAGCTGATCCCATAGCTGTTTAAAACAGCGTTAATCTGGTCAATTCTTCTTTCATATCCTTCAAATAATGATGCCATTATATCGTTCTCCTTTCCAATTATTCCTGACGTGGATCGATAATCTTAACTGCATCGTCCACACGGCCATACTGACCCTTGGCTTTCTCCCAAGCTGTGTTAGGATCATCACCCTTCTTAATGAAGTCAGTCATCTTTCCAAGAGAAACGAACTGGTAACCAATTACCTCGTTATTCTCGTCAAGAGCGATACCTGTAACATATCCTTCAGCCATCTCAAGGTAACGAACACCCTTCTCTTTTGTTGCATACATAGTACCAACCTGAGAACGAAGTCCCTTTCCTAAATCTTCCAGACCAGCACCTACAGCAAGTCCGTCATCAGAGAATGCAGACTGTGTACGTCCATATACGATCTGTAAGAAAAGTTCTCTCATAGCTGTGTTGATAGCATCACAAACTAAGTCTGTATTTAAAGCTTCCAGAATTGTCTTACCCTGTAAAACTTCTGCAGCCATGGCAGCTGAATGAGTCATACCAGAGCAACCGATTGTCTCAACTAATGTTTCCTCAATGATACCGTTCTTTACGTTAAGAGAAAGCTTGCAGGCACCCTGCTGTGGTGCACACCAGCCGACACCGTGTGTAAATCCTGAAATGTCCTCAATTTTCTTGGAATGAACCCACTTTCCCTCTTCCGGGATAGGAGCTGGCTCATGCTTTGCGCCCTTTGCTACAGGACACATGTTTTCAACTTCCTTTGTGTAAATCATCTTAAGACTCCTTTCGCATGTTAATTGTAGATAAACTCGTTATCATTCGACATACCGCTAATATTTTTGCATATTTTTTTCCTAAAGTCTAGTGCAAATTCGCACTTTTTTAGATACAACTACTATTTTTCTTTTTTTGCCACAATATGGTCTGCATCCTTGTAGATATGGTTTGCCGGAATCACTCCGCGGACAGAAGAAAGCGGATAGACATTACAATTCGGGCAGATAACCGTACCTGGATTTAAAACGGAGTTACATCCTACCTCTACGTGATCTCCGAGCATAGCTCCAAATTTCTTAAGTCCTGTTTCAATTTCTTCACCGGAATCTCTGCTGTCCTTTACAACCACAAGTGTTTTATCCGATTTTACATTGGAGGTAATCGAACCGGCTCCCATATGGGACTTGTAACCGAGAATGGAATCCCCGACGTAATTGTAATGTGGTACCTGTACCGTGTTAAAAATGATATCATTTTTGATCTCCGTGGAATTTCCGACAACCGATCCTTTTCCAATGATCGCACTCCCGCGAATAAATGCACAGTGACGGATCTCGGCATCTTCATCAATAATCAGCGGTCCGTTCAGGCATGCAGTAGGCGCAACGGTTGCACTCTTTGCCACCCAGATATTTTCCCCACGTTTCTCATAAATTTCCGGATCAAGTTCCGGCCCAAGTTTTTTGATAAAATCGCTGATGCCTTTTAATGCTTCCCACGGATATGTAAACTGTGAAAGGTACTCTCCTGCAATAGACTGTGACAAATCATACATGTTTTTGATTTTTGCGTTTTCCATTTTTTAATCTCCTTACATTTTAATTTTCATGATTACTGATCGTTTTTCTTTCGGACTCTTCCGTTTCCTTCAAAGCCGTTGTTTCCTCTGCGGCTGCTGCTTCCTTCGGCGGTGCCTCCCCCGGATTATCAAAATCAAACGAAATCTGATCATTTTCATATTTCAGGCAGGTGTCAAATGTATTGCCTGCCTTTGAGGTAAATCCGGCAATCTTCTGCTTCGTCTTTCCGGTCGTCAGCAGTTCTTTCATCACTTCTTCGGAAAGTTCCACCTTAGCAACGGTATGCCAGATCTTAAATCCGCACGCACATTCATACCTCCACTGCGTCTTCATCAGCATTTTGCCGCATTTCGGGCACGGCACGGTTGTCTCTTCCGGTCTCGGTTTCTCCGGAAAATCAAATGCGATCTCCCCTTCTTCCGTCAGTTTCAGCGGCGCATCAAATTTCATACCGGTCTTTGCCACAAATCCCGAAATTACCTCTGTCTTCTTTTTCGTCAGAAGCTCTTTCACCTGCGCTTCTTTCAGCCGGACACTTGCGATACTTCCAATCATAAAGCTGCAGCTTTCCTTATCATCTTTTTTATGATTGGCACACATAAATCCAAACGGTGCCACTACAATATCCCCACCACACTTCGGGCACTTCACATCTTTGACTTTCTTTGGCTCTACATTGTCAAAATCAAATTTCAGCCCGGTTACTTTCCCGTTTTCATCTTTTGCGAGAGCTACGCGCGCATCAAATTTCTTCCCTGTTTTTGACTTAAACCCACGCATGGTTTCCGTAATGCCATCGTTTAAAAGCTGCCGGACCTGTGCTTCCGTAAAAGATTTCTCTGCCATCTTCCCAATAGAAAACCTGCAGCTGTTTTCATCGCCCGGCTTATAGTTAGCACATCCATAACCAAAAGAGGTCGCAATGATCTCACCCCCACAGAGCGGACACTTTACATCGCGGATCACTTTCTGTTCCACGCTGTCAAAATCAAATACAATATTCGTCTTTCCCTCTTCGGTTTTCTCCAGTTTCAGACAGGCATCAAATTTTTTACCGGTTTTTGATTTAAAACCGCGCAGGGTATCTGTGTGACCATCCGTCAGGAGCTGCTTTACCGCAGTAACCGGCAGGGTTTTTCCGGCGATCGTTCCAATGGAAAACCGGCAGCTGTTCTCATCGTCCGGTGAAAAGTTCACACATCCATAGCCGAAAGATGTCTTTTTCATCTGTCCACCACATACCGGGCACTTTACCTCCGGAATAATTTCCGGTTCTACGTCTGAAAAATCAAATGCAATATTAACTTTTCCGTTTTCATCTTTATCTACCTTGAGTTTTGCATCGAACCGTTTGCCTGCCTTGGATTTAAACCCGCGAATGGTCTGGGTATGCCCCTGTTCGATAAGTTCTTTTACCTGTTCCTCACTCAGCTGAACACCTGCAATTTCGCCAATATTAAAATTACATCCTGATTTATCATTCTTATAATTCGCACATCCATAGCCAAATGGCGTGGTTACAAGTTCTCCACCGCATGCCGGGCATCTGACGCCAATCTTTCTTCTCGCACCGGCACCCCTTGCATGTTTCCCGGCAAAATTACTGATACGTTCCGCAAGCGGTTCCCGCAGATCCTGTCCGATCATCTTTTCCGTTTCGGTCCGGATGAAATCTTCCAGTTTCGTCCGGTAATCCCAGAAATCCACGGTTCCCTGTGTAATTCCATCAAGTCCCTTTTCCCAGGAAGCTGTCATCTTCGGGTTCAAAAGTGCCGGGACGGTCATGCTCACCACTTCAAATACCATCTCCCCGAGATTTTCCGGTGTGAGCACCTGCGTCCGTTTATTCAGATTGAGATAATGGATGCGGACCAGTTTCTTGATAATTTCCGCACGGGTGGCCGAGGTACCGATTCCCGAACCTTTGATCTGTTCCCGAAGCTCCTCATCCTCAATCAGCTGTCCTGCATTTTCCATGGCAAGCACCATGGAACCGGAGGTGTACCGCTTCGGCGGTGAAGTTTTTCCCTCTTTCACCTCATATCCATCCACGGAAATCTCGTCGCCCTTTTTCAGCTGATCTGCCAGATGTAGCAGTTCCTTCGGATCCGAATCTTCTTCCTCTTTCTTTGGAATTCCTGCAATTTCCAAATAACCGGGTGTCTTTAACACACGTGCGGACGCATAAAAACGTTCCTTCTTTTCCCCCACATCCACAACAGCCGTCATTTTTACATTCTGATATTCTGCCGCCGGATAAAACACACTGAGAAATCTCCGCACGATCAGATCAAATACCGATTTCTGCAGAGTATTCAGTTTCCCAAGCTCCGTGAGCTGACCGGTCGGAATGATCGCATAGTGGTCTGTCACTTTAGCATCATCGGTATACTGCGTTCCTGCAATATTTCCATACAGCTTTCTGTCGAGAATCTGCTCCACAAAATCCGAAGTCGGCTCATATCCCCGCAGACGGCTGATATTTTTATGAATTTCCTTTGCCACCGGAGTGGAAAGCACACGCGCATCGGTACGCGGATACGTTGTCAGTTTCCGTTCATACAGATCCTGCGCCACCTGTAAGGTTTCATCCGGGCTGATCTTGAATCGTTTTGCACATTCTGCCTGCAGCTCTGCCAGATTAAACAGTAACGGCGCCCGTTTTCTGGAAATATTCTTTTCCATGGATTCCACAATCGCAGAATGTCCCTGCACGCGGTCAATCAATGCCAGTGCATCCTTCTTTTCCCGAAATCCGTTTTCCTTATACAAAAGCGGCGATGCAAAGTACCCTGATCCCTCGACGGCTTTCCACTCGCCCTGAACATGTGCATCTGTAAAATTTCCGACAACACGGTAAAACGGTGTCTCCTTAAAATTGCGGATCTCGCGCTCACGGATCACGACCATCCCAAGCACACAGGTCATCACGCGCCCGACCGCAATAGCGGTGTAGGAACGTGTTCCCGCCGCATTGTTTAACAACCCTCCATATTTTACCGACATTACACGGGAAAAATTAATGCCCATGGCATAATCTTCAATGGTACGCATAATACCGGATTTTCCGAGATTTTCATAGGCAGACATCGGTTTTGCTTCCCGGATTCCCCGTTGGATCTCTTCCTCTGTCTGGGAATCAATCCAGACCCGGAGTTCCTCCATGCCGTCTCGCACACCGCCGAAATTGCGGATATTTTCCTCAATCGTCTGTCCTTCTTTTCCGGCATCTCCTGCCCAGTAGACACGGTCGATATCCTCGCGCATCAACATTCCGTGAACCACATCATACTGCCGGCTGACATCTTTGATCACATCATATTTATATTCTTTTGGAAGAAATGGCAGATCTTCCAGTTTCCACTTTTTGTATTTTATATCATAACTTTCCGGATATACCATGGCTACCAGATGTCCCACGCACCAGGTGATTACATATTTCTGGTTTTCCAGATAGCCATCCCTGCGGCCTCCGCTCACCCCGAGAACTTTTGCAAATTCCTGGGCAACAGACGGTTTCTCCGTTATGATCAGTGACTTTCCCATCTTCTATCCCCTATTGGCAAACTTTTTCTATAATTCGTTCATATCAATCAGCTCAAACCGGTCATCCGTTTTGGCATGCTCCGCCAGCATCGGTTCAAACCGGGTTGCAGAGAATAAAAAGATATGCTCCGAACGGATTTTTGCCTTTTCCATGTTCTGATACAGTTCCTCGCACATCTGCGATGTCAGCTGTGGCTGATCCCAGTTACATAGTCCCACAATATTTCTGCGGTCTGTGCTCTGGGCAATAATATCAATGTTTCCTGTCTTTCCAACCCAGGTTCCGATCTTATGAACTGGAAACGGCATGCGTCCCATCTGATTCAAAAGCATCATATACTCCATGCAGACATTCCGGAAATAACGTTTCAGATACGTGCCAAGTTCCGGTGCAATGTAGCGGTCGTAAAATTCATGCGGTTTCAGCAGATAAAGATCCGACATGTGGGGAAATATAAATTTAAACCAGAAATTAATAAATGTATCTTTGATCTGGTATACCCCTTTTTTGGCATTCTCCCAGCCACCGGTCTGAAATGACTGCACTTTCTCTACAATATCAAAATGGCTGAGATTTTTCATATAAACACTGATCTTTGCACGGGAATATCCGGTTTTCAAATACAGGTCATTCAGTTTATTATATCCCTGTGCAATTGCAGATAAAATTGTGTTATAGACGGAAAGTTCACGCAGTTCTGCCGAAATTTTCTGTTCTGCCATATGAAACAGATATCCCCCCTCCGTCAGCACAAGCCGGTAAATATTCTCCCTGTATGAAATTTCCGGATTCCATGCTTCCATAAATCCCGGCACCCCACCGATGGTTCCATAAATACGGATACAGTCGCTGACCGAAAGTGCCGGAAATGTCCGGACAACTTCCAGGAAATTCAGATCTTCCACTTTATGCAGTACATCAATACGACGGAATCCGTCCCCGAACGCATCTTTTGCATCCTGCGTAGCCCATACAATGGAAGAAGACGCCAGAATGATCATCACCGGTCCCGGATAAAGCCGTTTCATCTTCAGTTTTAAAATACTTTTGACAAATTCCGGATCTCTTTTAATTGCATACTGTGCCTCATCAATCACAATCACCAATTTTGATGCATCTCCGCTTTTACCCGGTTAAAAAATTCATCATAGGAATACCTGCTCAGCTTCATCTGAAAAGCATTTTGAATTTCTTCTCCCATTTTCTGCATCTGTTCCTGTGCGGAAAGCTGTCTGCACCGATAATAAAAATACTTTTTCCCCACACAGAATTCTTTGATCAGCTGTTCTTTCCGGCAGTCCATCCCACCATACAAAAGCATCAGCTGGTTTCCTGATTTTTCATACCAGCCTTCCAGTTCTTTGAGATCTGTTTTTTTTGCGTTCATCCCGATTCCTCCGTACAAAATTCCTTCTGCTAAAAGAAATTATATCACTGATTAATATCTCTCACAAGGTTTTCGGCAAAAAGAAAGAAGTGCAGTTTTTGCACTTCTCTCCAAAAATCCGTATTTCAATTTAATACTTATTTCTTTGTGATATATCCCTGTGCCTTTAACAGCTCTGCACATAAAACTGCACCACCGGCTGCACCACGAACGGTATTGTGAGATAATCCAACGAATTTCCAGTCATATACGGTATCCTCTCTCAGACGTCCGACAGAGATTCCCATGCCATGCTCAAAGTTTACATCCAGGCTGACCTGCGGACGGTTGTCCTCTTCTAAGTACTGGATGAAATATTCCGGTGCACTCGGAAGCTTCAGTTCCTGTGGCACACCACTGTAATTCTTCAGTGCTTCGATCAGCTGCTCTTTGGTAGGTTTCTTCTTGAATTTCACAAATACAGCTGCTGTATGTCCGTTTAATACCGGTACACGGATACACTGGCAGGTAATGACTGGTGAAGTTGCAGGAACAATCTGCTTCTTCGCATCATCTACATGACCCCAGATACGCAGAGGCTCTTTCTCAGACTTTTCTTCCTCACCACCGATGTATGGAATAATGTTTCCAAGCATCTCTGGCCAGTCCTTGAACGTCTTTCCTGCTCCGGAAATAGCCTGATAGGTAGTGGCAACGACTTCATATGGCTCAAACTCTTTCCATGCAGTCAGAACCGGCGCATAACTCTGGATGGAGCAGTTTGGCTTTACTGCTACGAAACCGCGCTTTGTACCAAGACGATCTTTCTGATACTTGATAACTTCCATGTGCTGTGGATTGATTTCCGGAACTACCATCGGCACATCCGGTGTCCAGCGGTGTGCACTGTTGTTGGAAACAACCGGTGTCTCTGTCTTTGCGTAATCTTCCTCGATCTTTTTGATCTCTTCTTTTGTCATGTCTACAGCAGAAAATACAAAGTCGACCTGAGAAGCTACCTGCTCTACCTCATTTACATTCATTACTACAATATTCTTTACAGCTTCCGGCATCGGAGTATCCATCTTCCAACGGTCTCCCACTGCCTGCTCATAAGTCTTTCCTGCACTTCTTGGGCTTGCTGCAATCGTGGTAACCTCAAACCATGGATGATTCTCCAGCAAAGAGATAAATCTCTGTCCTACCATACCTGTTCCGCCAAGGATACCAACTTTTAACTTCTCACTCATTTTTCCAATCTCCTCTGTTCTTTTCTTTATACGCGGACACCTGTCTTTTACAGAAAAACATTTTTGTTTTTTGTCCGTGTTACACGAACATGTGTCTTTATAGGAAATATATTACTTGAAACCAGGTAAAATTACAAGGAACAAATTGTCCTAAATAAATAAAATATTCCTCAAATATATGTAGGACTTGCACAATCTGAAATACCGACTAAGCGGTATTTCAGGCAATATATCAGAGATGTACCGCAATTACGTACATCGCATCGACAAGCGATTCTGCATGCGATGTGCTCCTTTTGTCTCATTTTTTCTCCAGATATGCCTCTTCGATTGCGATCACTTTCTTCATCGCCTCTTCCCCTGGGGCACCGATCGTCAGACGCTTGTTGACACAGGTTTCCATGGAGATTGCATCATAGACATCCTCCTCAAATACTGGAGAAAACTGTTTTAATTCTTCCAGACTCATATCGTCAATCGGCATCTGTTTGTCCAGACAGTACAAAACAATACGTCCGATAATTCCATGCGCATCGCGGAACGGAACCCCGTGATTTACAAGATAATCGGCAGCATCCGTCGCGTTGGTAAAGCCGTGTGCGGCACTCTTTCTCATAACATCCTTATTGAATTTCATGGTATCAAGCATGCCCGTGAATAACGCAATACAGCCTTTCGTTGTGTCAATGGCATCAAAGGAAAGTTCCTTGTCTTCCTGCATGTCTTTATTGTAAGCAAGCGGAATCCCCTTCATCGTGGTCAGAAGCGACATGAGCGCGCCATACACACGCCCGGTCTTGCCTCGGACAAGTTCTGCAATATCCGGATTTTTCTTCTGTGGCATGATACTGCTTCCGGTACTGTATGCATCATCAATCTCTACGAATTTGTATTCGTTGGAATTCCAGATGATAATTTCCTCGGAGAAGCGGCTTAAATGCATCATAATGGTTGCCATGGCAGACAGATATTCGATCAGGTAATCGCGGTCGGAAACACCGTCCATACTGTTTAAGGTCGGTCCGTAAAAGCCAAGAAGCTCTGCAGTATATTCGCGGTCAAGCGGATAGGTTGTTCCTGCCAGTGCGCCGGAACCGAGTGGGCAGTAATTCATGCGCTCGTAAATATCGTGCATACGGGAACGGTCACGCTTAAACATTTCAAAGTACGCCCCCATATGATGTGCGAGTGTGATCGGCTGCGCTTTCTGCAAATGGGTAAATCCTGGCATAATCGTCTGCGTATTTTCTTTCATAATGCGAAGCAGTACCTGCAGCAGCTGTTCCAGCAGTTCATCCGTCTCAAGAACCTGCTGCCGGGTATACAGACGCATGTCCAGTGCCACCTGATCATTTCTGCTTCGTCCGGTATGCAGTTTCTTTCCGGTATCTCCCAGACGGTCAATAAGGTTTGCTTCCACAAAACTGTGAATATCCTCATATTCCGAAGTGATGGCAAGCTTTCCGCTCTCCACATCCGCAAGAATTTCCTGTAAACAGGAAACAATCGCCTGCATCTCTTCCTGTGTCAGAATGCCCTGCTTTCCAAGCATACGCACATGTGCAATGGAACCCTCAATATCCTGCTTGTAAAATTTCTGGTCAAACGAAATGGATGCATTAAAATTGTAAACCAGCTGGTCTGTCTCCTTCGTAAATCTTCCGCCCCATAACTGTGCCATATCTAAATTCCTCTCTTTCTTAAATTCTTTGTTTTTTTATAAAATCTGTTCTTCCTGCTGTCTGCGCAGTACGATTTCACGGTCGCGGTCACGCTTGGAATACACACACCCACAGTAGTACTGCCGGTACATGTGATACTCCTTAGAAATTTCGGTCGACTTTTTATAGCCTTCCTTCTTTTTAAAATCCGAAAACAGATAACGGACACCAAAGGTATCTGCCAGTTCTGCTCCGATCTGATTTAACTTTTCCGCATTTTTCAGCGGACTGATGGATAGTGTTGTCGTAAAGAAATCAAATCCGTGCGCTTTTGCATAAGACGCAGCCTCGGAAAGCCGCAGCCGGTAACAGGCAAAACAGCGCTCTCCCCCTTCCGGGATCTCTTCCATGCCCTTTGCCATATCGTAAAACCGCTGTGTATCGTATGCACCTTCCACAAAAGAAACCGGATATTTTGTAGGAAACTCAGCAATAAAACGTTCCTGCTCCTTTGCCCGCATATGATATTCTTCCGGCGGATAAATATTGGGATTGTAATAAAATACCGTTACATGGAAATGTTCTGCAAGACATGCAATACAATAAGAACTGCACGGTGCACAACAGCTGTGCAAAAGGAGGCTTGGAGCCTCCCCTGCCGTACAGTTTTCACGGATCAGATCTTCCATTATTTTCTGATAATTTTTTTTATTCATCTTTCATCTGTATACATCTGATTAAAAATTTCTTTTCCGGTCTGCGTCCGGAAAATTTGCTGATATGCCTGTTCAATTCCGTGACGATTGACGTCATCTTCATATAAATTGACCAGAAAATCTGCCTCCACCAGAATCTGATAATCCAATCCTTCGATATTATCATATGTATGATGATGTCCGATCAGATAGCAGATACGGTCGATCAGATAATTTTCAATTCCCACATCGGAAAGCATTCTCTGTGCCACAATCGGTCCTTCCTGCTCCTGCAGCTTTCCGTCACACCGTCCATACTTTTCTTCTGCCGGACGGATTCCAATGTCATGGGTATAAGCGGCTGCTTCCAATATAAAAAGGGATGTCTCGTCAAGCCCTTCTTTTGTTCCGATGATTCTTGCGAAACTATGCACTTTCATGAAATGCTGAATCCGTTTCGGATCTCCGGAAAAAAAGGCGATCATCTGTAAAAACAGCTCATCCAGCTGTTGCCTGCTGTAATAACTACTGTCACTACTGTCCATTCTGTGTTTCTCCTTTATCTAACATCTGCAGTGCAAACGTCGCTGCAATGTAAACAACTGCACATAAAATAATCAATACTGTTTTTTCCCCGGCAACACCGGCACAAAGTTCTGCCAGAATAAGAAGTCCATGCACCCAGAGTTCCGCATGATGCAGCATCACTGCAATAACTGCCTCAATGATAACAAGCAGACACATAGGAACTACCGGAACGTTAAGGACTCTCACCCCTACAATCACCATAATTGCAACAATTGCTGCAAAGGCCAGTAATGTCGGTACCTGAAACGTCTTTTTGTTCTTGTCCATTTTTTACCTCAACCTTTATTCTTATTTTCTTTGTCTGCGCCCATTATACCAATTTCATGCCTAAGAAACAAGCACTTTTTAAAGTAAAAAAGACACGTCTTCCATCGGATACCCGATACAAAACGTGTCTGAAACGAAGCCAATAAGGGGACTCGAACCCCTGACCCACGCATTACGAATGCGTTGCTCTACCAACTGAGCCATATTGGCAAAACGTACTTGTATATAATACCAAAACCGATTCAGAAAATCAACTGTTTTTTCATAAAATTTATATTAAAAAAAGATTGACTTTTCACATGGATTCTGTAGAATAGAAATTGTTGAGTTTATAATTAGTAAACAAAAAATCAACTAACAATCATGTTTCATAAATTTACGGGAGGCATGCCATGGACATTGGACACCGCATGAAAGAACTGCGCATCCAGTACGGACTGACGCAACAGGAGCTGGCGGACCGTGCCGAGCTGACCAAGGGCTTTATCTCACAGTTGGAACGAAACCAGAACTCTCCGTCCATCGGAACTCTTCTGGATATCATCCAGTGCCTTGGTACGACACCAGCAGAATTTTTTACAGATGAAGAGCCGGAACAGATTGTTTTCAAACAGGAAGATTATTTTGAAAAAACCGACGAAGAAAAACACTGCTGTATTGAATGGGTCGTTCCCAATGCACAGAAAAACCAGATGGAACCGGTTCGTCTGACTTTACACGCCGGTGGACGGTCAGAAGTTTATCAGCCCCATGAGGGGGAGGATTTCGGTTATGTAATCAAAGGAAACGTCCGTATCCACTATGCCGGACAAAACCAGACGGTACATGCCGGGGAATCTTTCTATTTTAAAGCAGGGAAAAAGCATTATCTGGAAAACACCGGTGCAAAAGATGCTGTCATCATCTGGGTGACTACCCCACCAAATTTTTAAGAGGACAAACGTATGAGTAAACATTTAATTGATTTTATTGGAATTTCCAAATCCTACGATTCCAATCTTGTGTTGGATGATTTAAATCTGTATGTCCGGGAGAATGAATTTTTGACCCTTTTAGGTCCGTCCGGATGCGGAAAAACTACAACCCTGCGTCTGCTGGGAGCTTTGAAAGCCCGGACAAGGGACAGATTCTGTTTGACGGACAGGATATCACAGCTCTTGCCGCCAATGAACGGAAACTGAATACCGTTTTCAGAAGTATTCTCTTTTCCCGCATATGTCCATCGCCGAAAACATTGCATTCGGCCTTAAAATAAGTAAGAAAAGCAAAGCATATATTCAGGATAAAATCAAATATGCCTTAAAACTGGTCAATCTGGAAGGATTTGAAAACCGTTCGGTCGATTCTCTCTCCGGTGGTCAGCAGCAGCGTATCGCCATCGCCCGTGCGATTGTAAACGAGCCAAAAGTCCTTCTTTTAGATGAACCTCTCGGTGCACTTGATTTAAAACTGCGTCAGAACATGCAGTATGAGCTCATCCGTCTGAAGGAAGAACTGGGAATTACTTTTGTATACGTCACCCATGACCAGGAAGAGGCTCTGACCATGTCCGATACCATTGTTGTCATGAATCAGGGATATATCCAGCAGATCGGTACTCCGGAAAACATTTACAACGAACCGGAAAACGCATTTGTTGCCGATTTTATCGGACACAGCAATATCATTGACGGAACCATGATAAAAGACGAACTTGTAGAGATTCTCGGTGCCGTTGGGCATGTGTCGACAAAAGGATTCGGCAATAACAAGCCGGTCGACGTTGTCATCCGTCCGGAAGATGTAGAACTTGTCGATCCTTCGGAGGGAACGCTGCAGGGCGAAGTAACCTCCCTGATTTTTAAAGGCGTTCACTATGAACTTGATGTCATGGCCGGCGGCTATGAATGGCTGGTTCACACCACCAGATTTGTTCCGGTCGGCACCAAAGTCGGCATCAAAGTAATCCCGTTCAATATCCAGATCATGCATAAGCCGGAATCTTCCGATGAAAAGGCGGTGGAGATCGATGCGTAAATTTAAACAGCAATTTCTTGCCGGTCCATACCTCATATGGATCATCGGTTTTATCCTCCTGCCGCTTATCATGATTCTTTACTATGGATTTACAAACGGCGATGGCAGTTTTACATTATCCTATATCACAGCGATAGCAGATGAAACCAACCGCAAAGCCATGGGACTTTCCCTGAAGCTTGGAATTATATGCACCATCGTGTGTCTGGTTCTCTCCTATCCGCTGGCAATGATTTTAAATAATAGGAAGATCAAAAATCAGGGACTGGTTGTTTTTATCTTTATGCTTCCGATGTGGATGAACTTTATGCTCCGTATCCTGGCATGGAAACTTCTGCTTTCCAAAAATGGTGTAATCAACTCCATTCTCACAGGTTTCGGACTTTCCCGCATCAATATCATAAATACACCAACGGCAGTTGTCCTTGGCATGGTATACGACTTCCTGCCATTTATGCTGCTGCCGATTTATAACTCCATGACACGAATCCGTAAAGACTGGATTGAGGCGGCCCGCGATCTGGGAGCCGGAAATGCAGCCATCTTTTTTAAGATTATTCTTCCGCTTACCGTATCCGGAATCATCAGCGGAATCGTCATGGTATTTGTCCCGTCACTTACCTCGTTTGCAATCTCGCAGGTATTAGGCGGTGGTCACGTTCTTTTAATCGGAAATGTGATCGAGCAGGATTTTATGCAGGGAATGCAGTGGAATGCCGGAAGCGGTCTTTCCTTTGTCCTGATGATCTTTGTAATCGTAAGTATGACAATTGTAAATATATTTGATAAAGAAGGGGAGGGAACATCCATATGTTAAAAAAATGTGCATCCCGGATCTATATGATCCTGATCTTTGCCTTCCTTTACCTTCCGATTGTTGTGTTGATTGCTTTGTCTTTCAACGATTCCCGTTCCAAGGTAAAATGGGGAGGCTTCACGCTCCGGTGGTATACCGGCTGTTTTCAGGACGAAAAGATCATGACTGCATTTATCACAACTTTGCAGGTCACTTTCCTGTCCGCAATGATTTCCACACTGATTGGAACACTTGCCGCGCTCGGCATAGCCGCCATGAAAAAACGGCACCAGACCATTTATCTCGGCGCGACCAATATTCCGCTTCTGAATGCGGATATCGTAACCGGTATCTCCATGATGCTTTTGTTTGTGAAATTTATCGACCTCGGATTTGTGACGGTTCTTTTAGCGCACATTACCTTTAGTATTCCTTATGTTATTTTAAATGTGCTTCCGAAAATGAAACAGACAAACCGCAGCACCTATGAGGCGGCACTTGATCTCGGAGCAACACCGCTGTATGCATTTTACAAAGTCACCTGGCCGGAAATCCGTCCCGGTGTGTTCTCCGGATTTATGATGGCAGTCACCATGTCACTGGATGATTTTTCCATCACCTATTTTACCAAAGGAGCCGGGGTCAATACCCTCTCCACCATGCTCTACACAGAACTTCGCAAAGGAATCAAACCGGAATTGTATGCACTTTCCACGATTCTGTTCTTTGCCGTTCTGCTCATTCTTCTTGCCGGAAATGTTTATCCGGGGAAGAAGCGTGTTGCAGCCAAATAAATTTTCCATTGGAATTTTATTCCAGCCGAAAGGAGTCCTATTATGAAAAAAAGAATTTTCTCTGCCTCTTAATTTCTGCTCTGGCAGTCAGCGCACTCACTGCCTGTGGGGGATCTTCCTCTGCGAAAAAAAGCGGACAGACCTTAACCGTTTTAAATTACGGAAAATATATCGATGAGTCCGTAGTCAAACAGTTTGAAAAAGAAACTGGTATCACCGTCAAATACGAAGAATATGAAAGTCCGGAAGAAATGTATACCAAATACAAAGCCGGTTCCATCAACTATGATGTAATCTGCTCTTCCGAATATATGGTTGAGCGTCTGATCAACGAGGGCGAAGTGCTCGAAGAAGATTACGATGCCATGGACAACTACAAAAATCTGGATCCAACGATCCTTGATATGTCTGCTTCCTATGACAAGAATCACACCTATTCCGTTCCATATTTTTACGGGACTCTTGGCCTTCTCTACAACAAAACAACCATTGATGCCAAAACCGTATCAAGCTGGGACTGCCTGTGGGACCCTACCTATGAGGATGAAATCATCATGGAAAATTCCGTCCGTGATACGTTTGCCCCTGCCCTGATCTCCAAAGGGTATTCCTTAAACGATACCGATGAAAATCATCTGCGGGAAGCCCTCGACATATTAAAAAAGCAAAAAGATGATAAAATCGTATATGCCTACTATGTAGATGAGACAGCCGATGCCATGATCGGAGAAGAAGCCTCCATCGCACTGTGCTACTCCGGCGAGGCTGCACTGGCCATGGCAGAGAACGACAATCTGGATTATTCCGTTCCAACAGAGGGATCCAACCTCTGGATCGATTCCTGGTTCATTCCAAAGTCCTGCACTAACCAGACCAACGCTTTAAAATTCTTAAATTTCCTGTGCAAGGATGATATCGCAGAAAAGAATTTCGAATATGTGCAATATGCCTCTCCGATTACATCTGTGGTAGAAAATCAGACGCTGACGTAAAAAATAACGAAGCTGTCAATCCTTCCAGTGACACGATAAAAAGATGTGAAATCTATAAAGCATTAAGTGATGATGATTCCGCCAAGTACACAAAGCTGTGGCAGGAACTTCTCTCTTATTAAAAAACCGAGAAAAATGATTGCAATTTCAGTCAAAACATGCTAAAGTAAATCCACGGTGTCTGGTTAACACCGTGGATTTTTCATCTTCGGAAACGGTCATTCCGAAATTTCCCATATATACATTTGTTTTCAATTACATATGAACTATCAGGAATTTTTAACAACGATCCGTACACAGCTTTCTCTGCGTATCGAGACAGGTGTCACTTTAGACATTCGTTCCTTTGCCAAAAATAACGGAACACATTACGATGGTCTGGTACTTCTCCATCCGAAGAAAAACGTGTCACCTGCGATCTATCTGATGCCATACTATCATCGCTATCTGGAAGGGGTATGCCTTGAAGAAATCTATGAAGATATTCTTCATACCTATCAGGCGCATGCCCCGGAAGAAAATTTTGACACGTCCTACTTTACCGATTTTTCCCGTGCCAGCGAGCACATCGTCATGCGTCTTGTAAGCTTTGAAAAAAATCAGGAACTGTTAAAAGAGGTTCCGTTTTTCCGCTATCAGGATCTGGCCGTAATCTTTTACTGTCTGCTCCATGCAAGTGCCGAAAACCAGGCAAATATTCTGATCCACAATCATCACTTAAACCTTTGGAAAACCGACAAAGAAACGCTCTACCGGCTTGCGAAGAAAAACACGCCACAACTTCTTCCCCCACAGCTTACCCCGATGAGCAGTCTTCTCAAAGAAATGCAGCTCGTCGCGGAAACTCCACTCCCGGAAGCAGCCCCGCCACTGTATGTTCTGACCAATACGTACCGGACCAACGGTGCAACCGTTCTCCTCTACGATACATCTTAAAAGAACTGTCCGATTTGTTTGAAAAGGATCTGATCATTCTGCCAAGCAGTATTCACGAAGTACTGATTCTTCCGCCGATGAAAACGACAGGCAGAATCTCGACCATTACACCGCAATGGTAAAAGAAGTGAATGACCTCACAAGCTTCAGGATGAAGAAATTCTGTCCGACCATGCCTACTATTACTGCCGGCACAGCCATCTGCTGACCATGCCGCAGCCGGTCTGCACTTCATAGATTATATTTCCAGACACAAAATCCCCGCAGAAAAAATTCTGCGGGGAACATCTATTACATTTCTACCAGTTTATCATATAGCTTCTCATATGCATGTGCCGAAGCATTCCAGGAAAAATTGCGATCCATCGCACGATAGATCAGTTCTTTCCATGCGGCCTTTTGTTCATGCTCCACACGATACGCATACCGGACAATATCTGCCATTTCCTGTGCATTAAAATTCGCAAATGAAAAACCACATCCTGTATTTTCATATTCATTGTATGGTTCTACCGTATCCCGGAGTCCTCCGGTTTCACGTACGATCGGAAGTGTTCCGTAACGCATGGCAATCATCTGTGCCAGCCCGCATGGTTCAAACATGGAAGGCATCAGCAGCACATCACTTGCCGCGTATATATGGTGCGAACGCTCCTCGATAAATCCGATATGTACGCTTACCTTGTCCGGATACTTACTCTGATAATGGTGGAACATATTTTCATACTGGCTCTCTCCGGAACCAAGAACCACCAGCTGTATATCCATTTCGGTTAAAAGTTCATCCAATACGCAGCCGATCAGGTCAAATCCTTTCTGGCTGGTCATACGCGATACGATTCCGATCAGGAAAGCATCCTCCTGACTGGAAGCCCAAGTTCTTTCTGTAATGCAGCTTTGTTTTCTTTTTTCCCACTCACTGCATCTTTTTTCGAATAATTTACCGGAATATAAGGATCTGTCTGTGGATTATATTCTTCATAATCAATTCCGTTTAAAATACCATAAAGGCGATCCTTTCGGGCAGTCATCAGGCCACTTAAGCCTCTCCACCTTCTACGGTCGTAATCTCATTTGCATACGTCGGGCTGACGGTAGTAATATAATCTGCATATACCACGCCACCCTTTAAGTAATTTGCCTCCCCATAAGATTCCAGTTCATATGCATTGAAAATGTGTGCCGGAAGTCCTGTAATATCCATTATCTCCTGAATTCGCCAGCGTCCCTGAAACTGCAGGTTATGAATCGTAAACACGGTTTTGATTCCCGCATAAAAATTATCATCTCCAAATACCGTATGCAGAAACACCGGAATAAGTCCTGTCTGCCAGTCATTGCAATGGATAATGTCCGGGGCAAAATCAATATACGGCAGACTAGCAAGTACTGCCTTGGAAAAATATGCAAACTTTTCCACATCTTCATAGATATTGTTGTATGGAGATTCTCCTGCGAAATAAAATTCATTGTCCACAAAATAAAAGTGAACACCATGATATTCTGACTCGAAAATTCCAACATACTGCCTGCGCCAGTTCAGATTTACATAAAAATGGCACAAAAATTTTAAATTTGGAAGAAATGAGCGATCCATGCAGGCGTATTTCGGAATAACTACCCGCACATCATACTCTTTTTTGTCAAAATATTTCGGAAGTGATCCGACAACATCGGCAAGACCCCCGGTTTGCACATATGGCACTGCCTCTGATGAAACAAACAGAATCTTCTTCATACACAACACTCCTTTACTTACCCTTCATCTGTAATCGTATTTTGTCCGTAATAAGAGCGATAAATTCCGAGTTGGTCGGTTTTCCTTTTCCATTACTGATGGTATATCCGAACAGATCATCCAACGTATCCATCTTGCCACGGCTCCATGCTACTTCAATTGCATGACGGATGGCACGCTCGACACGGCTTGGTGTCGTATCAAATTTCTTTGCGATCCCCGGATATAAAATTTTCGTAATAGAATTTAACATGTCCATATTCGTCACAGACATGATGATTGCCTCCCGCAAATACTGGTATCCTTGATATGTGCCGGAACCCCAACCTCATGAATTATCTCTGTGACATCCTCTTCCAGTGTCTGTAACGAGTACTTTTCCGATTTCTTTTCCATCTCAACCGGTCTGCCAATTTCTTTTCGTACTTTGTTTTTTCGACGGTTGAGTGTCTTGATCCGGTCCAAAACAATATTCCGGTCAAACGGCTTCATAATATAATAATCTGCTCCCCGCTCAAACGCATCTTCGGTAATTTTTTCATTGCTGATTCCGCTGATCATCAGAAATGTCGGCCGGTTTTTTAGCGTGTGATCTGCCCTGATCCTGTCAAGGACTGCCAGACCGTCCAATTTCGGCATAATAATATCCAATAATACAACATCCGGTTCTTTTTCCCTGATCAGATGACAGGCTTCTTCTCCATCCTTCGCCACCCCGATCAGGTGCAGTTCATCATCACTGGTTACCATTTCTTCCAATAAGTCACGCATAACCTCGTTATCATCTGCAATTGCGACATTTAGTTTTCCCATGTAGGCCTCCTAGAATGTCAAATTCAGTCAAAAATAAGCATACCAGAAAGCACTGTCCGATTTTGTCAAAATTTGTCGATAAATACAGTTAAACTATAGCACAACTGCCAATTTATTTCAATGTCTTATGCATTCTCTTCGAACTGGGAATTATACAGATCTGCATAAAATCCTTTTGTGCCAGAAGCTGTTCGTGTGTCCCCTGCTCTATGATATCGCCATCTTTCATCACCAGAATCAGATCCGCATTTCTTATCGTAGAGAGTCGATGCGCAATGATAAAGCTGGTCCGTCCACGCATCAGATTATCCAATGCCTTCTGAATCCGCACTTCGGTACGGGTATCTACCGAAGAGGTTGCCTCATCCAGAATCAGAATCGGGTTATCCGCAAGGATAGCACGTGCAATTGTAAGAAGCTGTTTCTGTCCCTGGGAAACATTACTTGCATCCTCGTTTAACTCCATCTGGTAGCCACCCGGAAGTGTCTGGATAAAATGGTGGGCATGTGCGGCTTTTGCCGCCTCAATCACTTCCTCATCTGTGGCATCTAAACGGCCATACCGGATGTTTTCCATGATAGATCCCTTAAACAGCCAGGTATCCTGCAATACCATACCAAATGCATCCCGAAGTTCCTGACGGTTAAAGTCGCGGATATCATGCCCATCCACCTGAATGGCTCCGCCTGTCACATCATAGAAACGCATAAGCAGTTTGACCATTGTGGTTTTTCCTGCTCCCGTTGGTCCGACAATTGCAATTTTCTGTCCAGGTGTTACATGAGCGGAAAAATCCCTGATAATGATCTGGCCCGGATTGTATCCGAAACTTACATGGGAAAAATCCACGTAACCATCCACATGGTCGAGATGCACAGCATGTTCAACCGTCAGTTCTTCTTCCTCTTCGTCCAGAAATTCAAATACGCGCTCGGAGGCTGCAGACATCGACTGCAGCATATTTGCCACCTGCGCAATCTGCTGGATCGGCTGAGTAAAATTCCGGACATACTGAATAAATGCCTGAATTTCACCAACCCCGATGGTTCCGCGGATTGCCAGAAGTCCTCCGGAAATTGCCACTCCGACATAACCGAGGTTTCCGACAAACTGCATGATCGGCTGCATCAGTCCGGATAAAAACTGGGACTTCCATGCCGATTGAAACAGAATCTGATTGGTATCTTCAAATTTTTTGATGGTGCTCTCCTGCTTATTATATGCCTGCACCACCAGATGTCCGCCATAGACCTCTTCCACCTGTCCGTTGATATGTCCCAGATATTCCTGCTGCTGGCGGAAATATTTCTGCGAATGTTTGATAATAAACGAAATCAGGATGGCAGATACCGGAAGAATCACAAGTGAAATCAATGTCATAATTCCGGAAATTGAAATCATCATCACAAGTGTTCCGACCAGTGTTGCCACACTCGTAATGATCTGCGTCACACTCTGATTTAAACTCTGTCCAAGTGTATCCACATCATTTGTGATGCGGGATAGCACCTCTCCGTACGTGCGGCTCTCGAAATATTTCATTGGCATGCGGTTGATTTTCTCTGAAATTTCCTTACGCATGCGGTAACAGGTTTTCTGCGTGATTCCTGTCATGATCATTCCCTGTATAAAACTGAATACTGCAGAACAGATATACAGGCCAAGTGTAAACAATAACACTTTGGCAATATAGGTAAAATCAATAGATCCGGTTCCCGCGATCTTTTTTCCGAGACCTTCCACCAATGCATTCGTTGCACGTGCCATAACCTTTGGTCCGGCAACGGAAAAGACGGTAGACACCGCCGCAAAAATCATAACGGCAACGATTGCATACCAGTATCTTCCGAGATAACGAACCAGTTTTTCGATAGAGTTTTTGAAATCTTTTGGCTTTTCTCCCGGCATCATTCCTCTGCTCGGGCCGCCCATCGGACCGTGAGGTCTTCTTGTACGTTGTTCTGCCATCTTATTTCACCTCCTCAGAAAGTCCCAGTTCTTTGGCAGACAGCTGGCTCCTGGCAATCTGCTCGTAAACTTCGCAATTGTGCAGTAATTCCTCATGCGTGCCTTTTCCGACAATCTTTCCATCGTCGAGTACCAGTATCTGGTCCGCATGCAGAATTGTACTGATTCGCTGTGCGACAATGATCACGGTCGTATGTTCCGTCTTTGTCTCAAGTGCTCTGCGGAGTGCCGCATCGGTCTTCATATCCAGAGCGGAAAAACTGTCATCAAACACATAAATCTTTGGATTTTTTGCAATTGCTCTGGCAATGGCAAGCCGCTGCTTCTGTCCGCCGGAAACATTGCTTCCGCCCTGTGCAATCGCACTCTCATACCCATCCTGTTTGCTGTCAATAAACTCTGTTGCCTGCGCAATCTCCGCTGCTTCCTGGATCTGCTCATCTGACGCATCCTCTGCCCCGAAGCGCAGATTGCTTGCAATTGTACCAGAGAAAAGAATTCCCTTCTGTGGTACAAATCCGATATGTTCCCGCAGATCCTGCAATGTATACTTGCGGATATCCGTTCCGTCAAGCGTGATCTCTCCGCCTGTCACATCATAAAAACGCGGAAGCAGGTTGACCAGCGTAGATTTACCACATCCGGTACTTCCGATAATTGCAGTGGTCTTTCCCGGCTCTGCAACAAAATCAATATCCGAAAGCACATCTTCCGTGGCTCCCGGATACCGGAAATTTACATGATGAAAGGCAATCACACCCTCACACTGTTCCATGGCAGCCGGCTCTTTCGGATCTGTAATCGTACTTTTTGTGCGTACAACCTCATCTATACGCTCTGCAGCTACACCGGCTCTCGGCATCATGATAGACATCATAGTCAGCATCAGAAATGCCATAACGATCATCATTGTGTAAGTAATAAATGCCGTCATGGAACCAACCTGCATATATCCGCCATCGATCCTCTTTGCGGCAATCCACACAATCAGAAGCGTAATGCAGTACATGATCATCATCATTCCCGGCATCATAAATGTCATAACACGGTTGGTAAACAACTGCGTCTTTGTCAGATTGCGGTTGGCCTCATCAAACCGCTCTTCTTCCCGTTTTTCCCGTCCAAATGCACGAATGACATTTAATCCTGTCAGAATCTCTCTCGAAACCAGATTCAGCCGGTCCACGAGATTCTGCATAATCTTAAACTTCGGCATGGCAAGGGAGGTAAGAAGCATTACAAATCCAAGAATAACAAGCACCGCAAGCGCGATCACCCATTCCATTCCTGCATGGGTCTGTGCAACCTTAATCACACCACCGATTCCAATGATCGGAGCATAAAGAATCATTCGCAGAAATACTGCAGTCACCATCTGAATCTGCTGTACATCATTGGTACTTCTCGTAATCAGGGATGCCGTTGAAAAATGATCCATCTCTGCATTGGAGTACTGTACGACATTGCGGAATGTCTTATCACGCAGATCCCGTCCGATGGATGCTCCCACACGGGAAGCACAATATCCGACAACCACTGCCGCCATAACCATCAGCAGCGCAAAACCAAGCATCTTGGCTCCGGTGGTCCATAAGTAATGTTTCTGAATGGCATCTACATCCACACCTGCATTTTTATCACAGGAGATCGCATAGGTCACACCCATGGATTTCAATGTAGAAGATCCGATCGCATCAATCTGTCCAGACACCTGCTTTCGCATCTCAAGAATCTGCTGATCCGGTACCTGGCCGGCTGCCAGTGCCTGCATCAGCTGCTTCATATCTACCTGCGTCCCATCCGTTCCCATTTTCGCCGTGATAGCCTTCTCGTCAATATCGGACTCCTTCATCTGGGACATCTGATATACCATGACGATCGGCTCCAACAGAGACTCATCCATATCGTCAAGCGTATCCTCTTCACAATTTCTCACATAGTTTCCGTCTTTTTTTTGCTCCTTATAACAGGCGGCAAATGTTTTCTTTTCCCTGCTGGTCATAAAAAGCTGTGCTGACACAAAATCTTCCTGTGTCATTTCTTCCGGAAGAATATGCTCCACTCCGCTGCTCATGATTCCGACATCGATAATATCCGATGTATACTGTGGCAGGGACAGATCACAAAATGCCTGCATCACAAGAAAAGCCACAATAACCAGAATCCATTTCCAGTATGGGAGCATGTTTTTAAATATTTTTCCCATGATTTAACTCCTTTTCATATGCATAGCTTTTATACTATCACGAACTGATTTCCAGAACAATTCCTATTATATAAAACTTTTCTTAAATTAAAATGAAATGTGTGGTGCAACCATGGGCACCACACATTTCATTTTCTGATTTTATACTGCTGGAATTATATAACCGGCCTTCTTCATTTCTTTTGTAAAATCATCGACAGACATTCCTGCTTTTTCTGCACCAATTTCCACTGTAATGATTCCATCCTGTACCAGGGATGCATATGCACGAATCTTTCCCTCGCGCTGTCCTTCGATTCGACCTTCCACACGTTCCTCATTCAATTCATCTGCCATCAAAACACGTAATGCCTCACACATGATCCTTTCACTTCCTTTCCATTCCCGTACTTTCTCCATGTTACTGTTTACAATAACCTGGAGCACAACATCTGCAAGATTCTTCTCTCTTTCCGAAAATGCACTCACCCTCAATAAATACTGACGCATTAACGATTCTTCCAGATGATTCGTCAATGCTTTTAGCTGTACATGCATATCCACATCCAGTTCCGATGACGCTATGATCTGCACCGGAAACATCACTCCACTGACATAGTAAATCCCTACTGTTTCTTTTTTACATTCATACCCGGATTTTTCCAGTTCCTGCATCAGCTTCACCGGCTTTCGATCACGAATCAGTGTAATGGTAATCTCCTCTGCCGGAATCTCATTCACATGATTTGGCAATACTTTATACAGGCACGCATACGCAACCACCTTGTAAAAAGTATCAATGTTCAGCTCATCCATCGGGGATTTATATTCAAAAATATTGTGTTTCCGGAAGATCTTCCCGATTTCATTTTTTATTTTGCAGTCCCTCTTTACTTTTACAACCGTACAGTCAATCTGCAAAGGTTTTTCCGTAAGCTGGAACTCATCGGTAAATTCCAGATTTTCTGCATCCTCCAGCAGTTCCAGACGCAAGGCGGAACAGAATGCCGGATGCCACTGCAGCTTTTGGGACTTTTTCTGATTCTCCTGTTGATTCTTCTCCTGTTGATTTTTCGTTTGTTCTTTTTCCAAATGTTCTCCTTATATTATATGTGGTTTTTGCTTTTATTTCAACGCATAAAAATTGCAGACTGTTAAACCCTGACCGTCAATCTCCGACCGTCAAAACCTGACTGTCAAACCCTGACCGTCAAAGGCACATCAAGGTTCACATCTTTCACTTATGCAACAAAACAAATGGGATTTTCTGGCAGAAACTGCCACTGAAAAAAGATATGATTACTATACCATATGTTTATGACCGCTGCAAGAAAAAACATCCCGAGCTGGAAAAACAATAGGAAAAACAAAAAGCCATGCAATGGAAAAATCCAATACTGCATGGCTTTACAAAATTAATTTTATACCGCAGGGATTACATAACCTGCCTGCTTCATTTCCTTTGTGAAATCTCCGACAGACATTCCCGCTTTTTCTGCACCCGTTTCCACGGTGATGATCCCATCCTGCACCAGGGATGCATATGCACGAATCAGTCCTTCGCGCTGACCTTCCACTCTTCCTTCGCGCTGACCTTCCACACGTTCCTCATTCAATTCATCTGCCATTAAAACACGTAATGCCTCACACATAATCCTTTCACTTCCTTTCCATTCCCGTACTTTCTCCATGTTACTGTTTACAATGACCTGCAGCACGATATCTGCAAGATTCTTCTCCCTTCCCTCAAAGGTACTCACCTGCAATAAATACTGACGCATCAACGATTCCTCCAGATGATTCGTCAATGCTTTTAGCTGTACATGCATATCCGTGTCCAGTTCCGATGATGCAATGATCTGCACCGGAAACATCACATCATAGACATAGTAAATCCCGGCTGTTTCTTTTTTGCATTCATACCCGGATTTTTCCAGTTCCTGCATCAGCTTCACCGGCTTGCGGTCTCGAATCAGTGTAATGGTAATCTCCTCTGCCGGAATCTCATCCACATGATTTGGTAATACTTTATACAGGCATGCATACGCAACCACCTTGTAAAAAGTATCAATGTTCAGCTCATCCTTCGGGGATTTATATTCAAAAATGTTGTGTTTCCGGAAGATCTTCCCGATTTCATTTTTTATTTTGCAGTCCTTCTTTACTTTTACAACCGTACAGTCAATCTGCAAAGGTTTCTCCGTAAGCTGGAACTCATCGGTAAATTCCAGATTTTCTGCATCCTCCAGCAGTTCCAGGCGCAAGGCTGAACAGAATGCCGGATGCCACTGCAGCTTTTGGGACTTTTTCTGATTCTCCTGTTGATTTTTCGTTTGTTCTTTTTCCAAATGTTCTCCTTATATTATATGTGGTTTTTGCTTTTATTTCAACGCACAAAAATTGCAGACTGTTAAACCCTGACCGTCAAAACCTGACTGTCAAAACCTGACTGTTAAAACCTGACCGTCAAAGGCACATTAAAGTTCACATCTTTCACTTATACAACAAAACAAATGGGATTTCTGGCAGAAACTGCCACTGAAAAAAGATATGTTTACCATAGCATATCCCCACCTTCCTGGCAAGGAAAACTTTACGTATACTGCATATATGTAATTGCAAAACGTATTCTACCTGTGACCATCATAAAAAAGACACACAATGCGATACTCTCTCACATTGTGTGTCTTTTCTTAAATCTCCATACTAATCAAGCAAAAACAAGTTCTGTGATTCCATTTTCACTGTAGTTTTTCCCTTTCTAGGTGTTCCATCCGGATTCTTTGATTTATTGTTATAAATTTCAAAAACAACATTACCTTCCCGTCCTTTTTTACCATCTGTTGTATCATAAATGAAATAATATTCACCCATGTTTTTCAGATTTTCAAACACATATTTTCCGGAACCCTTTTCGGTTTCTTCTCCCGATATCTCCGTTCCATCTTTTTTATATATTTTGTCCACATAAGATCCATCTGCATATTGGATCGAACAGGTCAGTTTGGTTTTAACGGTATTCAGTTCTACCGGACTGAAACGAATCTTTTCCTTTGTTCCGGCAATATTATTTTCGTATTCCTTCATCCAGTTCATCTTGTAAACCAGATTTGGATCCCCTTCATTCCCGGACTCATCTGTTAAAAGTTCTGCCTCATCATTTAAAATCTCTACCATTGGCGGTTCATAAGTCGGACGATATGCTGCAATCATCGTATTAATGAAAAGTTTTGCCTCCATATCTCCAGTTACCGTAGAATGACCTACTCCGGAATAAAAAACATTTCCCTTACTGTAAATGTAATAATTATTAGCGGCATCATTCGGGGAAGTGCCATAGGTGGCACCGGTTCCATCTCCGTTTGAATCCGTACCCGCCCATGCACACGGATCCCCGTTCTCATTATCGGAAAGGCAATACCAGACCGTAACTTCCGGATCTTCCATATCCAGCTGATACCATTGTCCATGCGTTTGCGCAATTGAAAGCGTTTGATCAATTTTGAATGGATATTCTGTAATCTGTCCCGTATTCGTCTTCGTTGCACGTGTTGTCAAATCATTGTTATTATTAAATCCAGTCAGCTTAACCGTATCATTTGCACTGCAAATATACTCATCCTTTTTATAACTTTTGATCATATACTGATACGGTACTTTTTGTTGCTTATTATACTGTGCATAATTATTCGTATCTGTCCATCCCAGGCGCTTCATGGCGTAATAAGTAAATCCCTGTGTATTTTTAATATTCCCCATTGTATCATAGGAATGTTTTTTCTGATACGCAATCAATTCATTTCTTTCATTCTCTGTTAATTTTCCACTAACCGCCTGATATCGGTTCATTCCCATAACATCCCGCAGATACGTATTTGCAGAATATCCAAAATCTGTACTTTTTACATTATGCATAGAAGTGAAATCATGGGTAAACAAAACACTTTTGCCGGATGCAATGTAATATTTCAGGAAATCAATTGCACCGTTTTCATTCGACATATTCACTTTATGGAAGGTATCTCCAAACCCAAGGATAAACATATTATATTTATTATATAACGTTTTCTGCGTATCAGACATCTTGCTTGGGTTGCCCGCAGAAATATCTTTTGAATAATTATATGTAAATTTTGTACTAAAATACTTTTTCTCAAACTCCTCAACGGTTATCGTATCAACGGAAATCTCATAATCTTTCAATGCTTTATAATATTTCGTAAACAATGTATCCGTTTTTAAATCAAGATATCCCTGATTTTTCTTGTCGTTATCCGGCATAATCTGTAACACCTTGATCTGGCGTTTCTGTCCTGTCTGGTTTTTCGCAACAGAACATCCGGTACGTGTAAAACGAATATCTGGATTATCTTTACGATATACCACAATTTTCCACTGTATCAGTCCATAATACAATTTTGATAGTTTTACAGGAGTGATATGCTGTTCGCCATCTCCTGCCGAAAAAACATCTCCCTCGTAATATACTTCTCCTGTGTTATCGGAATTTTCAGAATCTGCCATTCCTTCTTCGAATTTTCCATCCTGATTCTGATCTATATAAAACTTACACTGATACTGCGCGGATGCCACATCTGTTATCTGGAAACCAAATTCAAGTTTCGATCTTCCAAAACCGTCCACATCCAGATAGTTTGCTTTGCTGTCATCAACCGATACCGTATTATCCGAATTTGTGTCAGAAGTCGTTCCTTTGTATTCATTTGGCAATTTTGTAAATGTAATACTAGGACAAACCTCTTTTACCTTTTGGATAAGTCCATCTGTATCAGAAGTCTGATAAACCGTTCTGTGCTTCTCCTTACTCTCTTTTATGAGACTGGCAATATTGGAATCCTTATCAATTTTATTTGTCAGATTATACAAATCATTTGCGGCAACAATCGGGTAACCGGCATGTAAAAAGCTCTCCAGCTCGGTTTTTTTAATCTTTGTAATATCATTGCCCGGAAAACGGAGCGTTGTATCATTTAATATAGCATTTTCAGACCATAAATATTTAACCGATCGGTTTCTTCCATCGCCCTTTTGATACTCTGCACTTTCCATTTTATCACCAGTATGGAAATAGACCTTACCATCCATTGATGAATCGTTCCAATATGTATATATACCATTCTTGCCATCAATACATGCATATTTCGTATTATACGCTCCCTGATCTAACCCCATAAAGATCATATTATAGGTGCTGTTCAGGTCTTCATTATTACCTATAAATTCAGCAGTTGTCATATGCGTAATTTTTATTGTTCCACGAAACTTCGGAATCATCATACGGATATAACTTTCCTGCAGTGAATAGCCATTCTTGCTGTCATAACAAGGCTCGATATCCAGAATATTTAATTCTCCCGTAATTTTGGTTTCGTTCGTATCCCGATCACCAAGGATATATCGTACGGAGTCTGAAGGTGTACCACTAGCATTTTCCTTATCATAGAATTTATCCAGATAATCCTGATAATCCTTAAATTTAGAATCCGGTTTGGAAGCTGCCTGCGCATAGTCAAACGTAATTGAATTATCGTCATTAAACGAATAAAAATGTCCTTTTACCCAGACTCTGTAGGCAGATAACTCTACAGCAATTCCGTATTTTTCCCAACTTTTATCCGATTTCCAATACGCATATGGGTTACGAAAATTCTCAACTTCCGCATCATTATCCATCAAGAGAAATGTTGTCTTTGACCAATACGTTCTGTCCTCTCCATCACGTAATAAAAATTCTCCGTCCTTGATCAATGGATTTTCTTTATTCATATACAGATCTTTGAATAAATCCGTGTCCATAGAAAGAAGCATGAGTGATAACTTATACATATTGGCATTTGACTTTTCTCCCGAATCTACCGTTGCATAACTATTATCAACTTCATTATAAAGTTTCTTCAGATTCCAGTCGTATATCTGCATTCGCGTTGCTGGCTTTTTAGAATTGCTATATGAACCTACTGAATATACACTCGATCCCATAATCATTCCGGCATAATTTTTGTCAGACGTAACTTTATTAAAAATTTTTTCTACTATCGGCCAGCTGATATCCCTGTTTTTATCCGTCGCTGTATTTTCAAAAGAATTTGTATATGATGTAATTGTAGAAGTATGTTTCAGACAATTATACTTTTTCCATATATTTGCAGTCGTTCCACCCTGATAATCCGACCTGGAAACAAAATACAGATCCGCATAATCTACCCATGCTGGATTCTCATTTAATTCTTTGGGAGTAATGGTCTTGATAATGACACAATAATTATCCACTTCATTCTGGTCAATCGTATCACCAGCCTTTTTCTGTAATATCGAATACTTAATAAAATTATCATTGTTCTGATAATAGTAATATCCATATGTCACATATGCTGGATCTTCCTTGGTACTTACACGTTTTGTATAAATACGGTCTCCCACGTTTTCCAATATATCATAATATTCACTAACATCCTTAAATGTTTCATTCGCATACTTATTCTGCTTTTCGGTTGTACAAACCGTATGCCAGATAATATTTCTTTTGTCTTTGTCAGCATCCGTACCTTTTGAAATTTTACCGGAAGCGTCCTGTATAAATGTGCCCTGTCCATCTTCCACCATTTCGTAATAACCCTCATAACTCTTGTTCATCGAGTCATTATCTATCGCTGGCACTTTATCTGCATCGTATGCATCCGGCTTTGATTCCGGTTCATCCGCAAAAAAGTGGGCAGGAGAAATTCCATCACGCTGTGGAGTGGCTTTCGCCGTCTTTAACGTGTTAGTCAATTCCATTGCATCGCCATGACCATAATTTGTTTTCGGATCTACCGGCTCACATCCACTAATATGATATCCAAAAGTTGCATATTCCTCATAAGGAACAATTTCCAATATCAAAAACGGGTTTTCCTTTGTCCCAAGCGTAGCGGCAGCGGTTCCCTTATCATAAATATTTCTTTTAGACTCCGGAATCTGGTTGATCTTATCAATGACCCCTCTTGTCATCACCGGAAGTTTCTCATCCGCCTTTAATTTATTCCGGTACCCGACAACCCCAAGACAGACAACAAGCACCCCCAGCATACAGACTGCGGATGCAATTCTCTTTTTCCTGTTTCCGTTATTTTTTTTCTGCCGATGCCATCTTACCATCTTCAATACGAACGCCCCTTCCTTACCTGAGTACATTTCTCAGCTTGAATTCATTTTGTATCGTATACTTCTGTTCCAGATATTGCATATCAAAAGAAACCGCAACGGATGCCTTTCCCGCGGAAGCATTTACCGTGCCGGCAAATGCCGTAACATATTCGCCGATCAGATGTTCCTGCACCTCATCCGTAGCTGCGGAAATCACCGTTGTATCGGTTTTTGGATCTGCCACAGCCATTTTCTTCGTATATAATTTCTTTCCACCTGCAGAAATCCAGATTACCCGCTTGCTTGCAGCCTCCGGGGCTGCGGCACCTGCCGGATTGGTTACCGACGGGGTGTTCGGAATCGTGTAAATGGCGATCCCACGGACACCGGACACGGATGGGTCAAGTTCCTCCACCCGGTTTCCTTCCATCACCCACATGCCAATCTGCTCCATCAGAATCTGTGACTCCGACTGCAGATCAATCTGCGCAGACGCGTGGTTATAATTTTTGTGCGCCATTCCAAGGAAAAGCGTTGCAGCGCCTAAAATAACCGTTGAAATTGCAATCGCGATAATCAGTTCCACAAGCGTAATTCCCCTATGATCGTTCGGCACACTGCCACCCCCTTTAAAAAGTTACTGCTCCGTAAAATGCCTGCCGGTATCTTTCACCAGCCGGATTGTGTATGCCGGGACACCATCAATATAAATGGCATTCACATTTGTACAATCGTCATAAAATGCCGTTTTCTTATAGGCAATCTTAATAAATGTCCCACCGGCACCCGGTTCTGTCAGTTCCTCCCCGGTGCTGCTGTCCTTACGGATTTTAATTGTATTATTACACAGCTTCGTCCCGTCAGATGTCAGCTTTGTATCGTCAAAACTGCCCAGATTGTCGGACAGGACACGCGTATAATATCCATTGTCCAGCTTGTAAATATACAGATAAGAACTGCCGGCTTTGCTCATCGTCCTGACCTGAAGCGCATCCAGCGAAGCATCCAGCGTCCTTACCACTTTCTGCGTATTGGCATAGTGCAGATGCCCGATCATCATGACAGACGTGCTTGCAAGAATGCCAATAATCGCAATAACGATAATGATTTCAACGAGCGTAATTCCATTCTGCCCCAAAAGTTTTCGTTTCTTCATTGGCACACCCCTTACCCGTTCTTCTTCCAATTATCATAGTTCAAATAAGAATCCAGATCAAGGTTTCCGGAAATATTTGATGCCGCAAGGGAAGAACAGCCTTTGAAAAACTGGGAAAACAGCGGAGTATCCCGTTTCTGGTCCTCGGTAAACAGCTGGGAAACCAAAAGCTTGTTTCCCCGTACCGAAGCATTGGAATCAAAAGAGATCACCCCACCGGAAATAATCATTCCCTCAAACTGGCCGGACACCCTGACATCCCCGGTTGCAATGACAATTCCCTTTGTAACCGTAGCTGGAAGTGCATAAGTTCCGGCATTTTCAATCAGGTATACATCCGCAGCCGGGGAATACACCGTTTCCGAAGCCGTCGGGGATGCCTTGTGTTTCTCCACCTCTGTGGTAAATGCACTCCGGTCAATCAGATAGTCAAACAGCGGATTTACCGTTTTGTCAATCACTTCATGCCCACTGGCATCCGTAGACGTCAGACGGACATTGTCTTCGGTCACTCCCTGCCCCTGATCCGTCAGTCCCAGTTCCAGCGACTTATAGCGCACGGCAAGCTTCGAACAGTACTTCCAGTATAAACCACTGCTGTCTTTCCAGTTGTCCGGCGCAATCGTATACGTTCCAACCTCCAGCATATCTGCAGAAGCCGCCCGTTTTAAAATGTCCCCGGAAAACGTCATAATCGTATTGGAATCCACAATCAATGCATCCTCATCCAGATAGATATTGGCATACTGTGCCGTTTTCCCCTGATTGTTCACATAATACTCGGAAAAAAAGTCATTCGCAGACTTCTCCGAATTAAAATTCAGGTAATAATAGACCCCACCCGGAAAATAATAGGGAACCACCTGCCGGCTGCTGTTTAAATATCCTTTCAGCGTACTTTCACTGATTCCGGTATATGCCGCATACTTCTTTTGATCCAGACTTCTGCCATCTCCCAACACATATTCCAGTGGAACATAATATGCCAGCTGGTTCGTCCGCGCGGAGATGGACTCGCCCATCAGAATATCCTCGTTACTGGCATCGAGCTTTCGTGAAATAAACGTCCGCCCTGCCAAAAGCAGGTAATTCAGCCCTTTGATATCCAGATGCTGCTTTTTCCATTGACCATCATGGCACTGCTAAACTCCGCCTTTTTCGCAGAATCCGGATCCTGTGCACCATAATTTTTCTGGAAATTATAGCCGTAATAATTGCCCTGCAAAGTCACGGAGCTCCCCCTGCCAGCCAGTTCCAGATCATCCGCCACATACATATTTCCGTTCATATGGATAGAAGAAGCACCGTTGGTTCCGGCAGACGATGTCTTTATATTTTCTGCCCAGATCGAGGAACCACCGTCCCCGACCGTCAGGTCTGATCCGCTCTCCGTCACGATATCCCCGCGTGTAAGAACTGTCTTCCCCTTGATCGTACCGTTTCCTCCCGTGGACGCATAAATTCCGTCTGCCCCGGCATACACACTGCCATCCACTGTCACATTCTGTGCCCCGATGTTGATTTGTCTGTCGGCTATCAGCGCATAACGCATAAACTCCTGCACCTGCCCCCTGCCGGAGAAATTCATCTTCGGGGTGGAAAACACAAGGTCGGTTTTGATCGTTGTCTCATAATCCTGTGCATCTTTATACCGGATCTGCACACCCTTTAACGTAAACGTCCCTGCGCCGTAATCCACCTCATATTTTGGATCTGCGGCAGGGATATAGCATCCCTGGTCTGCGGTTTCTTTGATGCAGCTTTTTACCGTATCCGTATCATAGCCGGAAACCCGGTACGCCACATTGCCGGAAGCGTCCATGGTATCCGATGCACCAACTGCCGGATCTGTGTGGTTTTCTGCAAACTGCTTCTGCAGCCCGTCCATATATTTGGTGGCAAATACTTTCTGCACATCCCCGCCGGAAGCAGAATACGTCAGGTAATTTTCAAGGACATCCGCATACGCTTTCTCCAGTGACTGCTCTGCAAGTTCCCTTGCACCGGCACGCAGATTATCCATCAGTTCATCCGCACTGTAGAAATTTTTTTTCGTGCCGCGTTCCACTTCCTTCATCTCAATATTGACAATCGTAATCTTGGTGATCACCACGGCAATCAGGCTTACCACAACCATCAGAACCAGTACGGCAAGCAGGGAGGCACCACGGTTATCCTGTTTGAACCGGTTTCCTTTCATCGCTACTCTCCTTTCGACGTGCTGACCGTAATATAACGGTACTTTTCCTTATCCGGATTGTTTCCGCCCTTGCCTTTCTTATATACACAGACCGTCAGATCGACCTTTCGCACTCCCCCGCTGCTTGCCACCAGAGGGGCAACTGACCCAGCCGGCAGCTTAAAGCTGTCCTGATAAATTGCTCCCTTGTTGGTCACCGCAGCCGGATCATCCGGATACGACTTGTTGCCAAGGTTTGATGCCACAGACGGCATCGGGCATCCCTGCGGCAACACCGTCATCTTATAATCCGGTCTAATACTGTTGACATCCGCAATATTCTGGCATACAAACACCAGCTTGGGATTCACACCGGCAGCGTATGTAACCTCCATCGTATCGCTGTCCTGTGCCACATGGTACATAAGGTAAATATGCTCCACATCACGGATGTCTTCCTCTGCAAACTCATTACATTCGTATACTTCCGAAGGATCTATGCCCAATACCTCATCGCCTGTTTCCCCACATGTATAGCTGCATGCCACCCGGACATGCGTGCTGTCTGCCGTGACCGAAAATTTCCGCTTCATCTTCGCCTGCAGTTCACTATCCCCAAGCGGAAGCGTCCCCGGATGTGCAGCGGCATATGTCATATTTTTTTCCGAAAAATACGTCATTGCTTCCTGCAGCTGGTTATGTTCCAGTGCCACAACATCTTTTGTGTCATCGATCCCTTCGATCTGTGGGATATCGGTGTCATTTTCAGCTGCAGCCGTACTGACGGAAACCTCGACATCATACGCCCTGCCGGAAATGCCTGCCGATGCGTAGTACACATTCTTAGCCTGAAATGCCGGTGCCGGGGCAGCCGCCGGAGTCTCAAGGAGCAGTGTATAGCCCTTTCCTTCCAGATAGGGAACACGAAAGCCTGTCCCCACATCCTTGATCTGTGCCAGTTCTTTTTGGTTTTTTAAATCCTCCAGCACTTCCTGCGCCAGATTGGTTGCGTGCTGTTTGTCCGCCATCATCGCATTGTACTTCATGGACTGCGTAAAATAAGACAGCAGCGGAATGGAAATAATGGCAAGAATTGCATGGCAAGGATGACTTCCAGCAGGGAAAATCCACCATTGTTATTCGGTTGTCTCTTCATCTGCGGACCTCCTTCCCATCCGTTTTACGGTGCCGTTTCAAGCGATGTGCTTCTGCCAAAAATACTCATCACACCTTTTGACATATTCGGGAATACCGGTGGAACATACTCTTTTCCGGTGTTCTCCAGATAATACATATTCAGTGTCATCTCCCCGTTTAATTTTCCGGTGGAATCATCATAATTTGCCGTAAACTGTGAAATCGTTGTACGATCCTTAAAATTGTTGACATAAGCAATCATTTCCTTTAACCCGGCATAACCTGCCTCATAGCGGATACCGATCGAGGCATAATATCCCCGAACCTCTTTTTGCTCTGGTCCTGTCGTTTCCTGTTCTGCTGCATCTGCCCCCTGTGTGCTCTCCTCACTCTGGCTTTCGGATGCAGAAGATGCCTCTGCATCCGATGCGGTAGTGGAAGAAGCATCCGTTCCTGCGGCCGTGTCCGTGCCATCGGTCTGCACATCCACAGCAACCGGCTGGTTCATGGTAAACGTAATGTCCGTAATATGGAAATCGCTGCTGTTATCCTCATACGCCTGTAACGACTCAATGGCCTTCTCGGTTGTCATTGCCGAAGGATACATACCGATAATCGTCTTCTGCTTTTTCACCATCCGCTGGATATTTTCTTTTACCTTCGGAAGACCTGCCTCCATCTGTTCCATCTGCTGCACTTTCGCCTGATCAGCCGTATTCTGCTCTTCGATCTTCGCTGCCTTGCTCATTCCCTTACTGAAAATAAAGAAATACGAACATGCCACTATGACAATCGCACAGAAAATGAGCAGCAGCCGCTTGTCGGAATCTGAAATTTTAAATCTATTCATTGGTCTGCTCCTCTCCTTCCACGCTGTCTGTATCGGCATCGGTATCCGCTGACGGAACCGCTTCTTTTACGAGATGCCCGTCCTCCCCGAGAAATGCGCCGGTATAATAAGCATTTAACGTATACGTCCACGTCGCCGTGCCGCTGTCTTCATCAGACTCCTCCGACATGGACGGAATCGAAAGATTTTCAAGCAGCGTCACATCCGCAAAATTCAAAAGCATCTGTCCGACCGTAACTTTCCGGTCTGCCTCCATATTCAGCGTTACCAGCGAACCATCCGTCTGAATGCTTTTTACATGGATGGTTGTCGGAAGTTCATTTTCCAGCTGCGCAATCAGCGGATACAGCTGCTCATTTTTCGTGATGGTGGCAAGATCCAGTTTCTCAAACACCTGTTCCTCCGCCTGTACCCGCGCGTAATCGTCATATGTCTCCTGCACATAGGAAAGATCATTGATCCGTTTGGTCAGATTGCGGTGCTCACGATAAGCCAGCAGCTGACGCACACCGGAACCGAGAATCAGAAGGACACTTACCAGTACTGCCCCCGCCAGAATCACATATGCCGTGTGCAGGTCGTTTTTTTTGGAATCTGCCACAAGCATGTCCTTTGGCCTGGCATCAATTGGATGAACCGCCGCACCGATGACCGAAAGAAAACCGACAGCCGTTGCCGCCTTCGGTCTCGTCCCGGAAGATGCCGCATCCGGTGTTACCATCCCCTCAGCCGCCTTATTTTTTCCGCTCCGTAAATCGATGACCTTCGTGAAATCAATTTCCTGCAGCGGAAGCGGAAGCTCCTGTGCAAACAGTTTGTGCATGCCTGCAAAACGGGAACCATCGCCAACCAGATAGACATTCCCGACAAATTCCTGTTTGACCTGGTTCTGATAATACTCAACCGCCGTGTTTGCAATGCGCAGATGATACCGCAGGGACTCTGCCAGATCCTCATATGCCTCTTCTGCCAGAGCCTGCTGGCGCTTCATCTCCTCCTGGTTTCCCATCTCCGGAACCGTCGGACGGTTGTATATCACATTGTGTTCTAAAAGGAAATCAAGTGCTTTCTCCTCATCGTCAATGCCAAGCACCGGATGGTCGATCACCATCGTGATCGTGGCTCCATAGCCATACGGTGTCACACGCTGAAAGACCAGTTTTTTATTTTCCAGAATACTGATGACCGTTGCCTGTTCTTCCAGCTGCACGACCACGGCATTTTCCAGAAAACTGTCACACAAAAGCTGTACCGTTCCGTTTCCGATATAGTCAAACGTCTCCACCTTAAGCCCTGCCAGCTCGGCAAAGGTCACATAGTTGTTTAAAAGGTTATCCGGAATTGCAACGAGAAGCAGCTTAAGCATCTTCTTTCCGTCTTCTTCCTCCACGTCCATCTTGCTGTAGCTGATGGTGTAATTGCTCACATCCATCGGGAAGTAATCACGGATCTGTGCCTCGATGATTCCCATGATCTTATTGTCCTTGACAAACGGGATCATGACCTCGCGGGTAACAACCTTAGAGGAGGAAAGGGTAAATACAACTTCCTTCTCATGGATATCGTGTCTGCTTAGTTCGGTCTTTAATGCCGATGCAAACGCTTCTTTGTCGCGGATATAGCCATCTTCCACCGCATGTTCCGGGGTGCGGAACGCAAACGCTTTATGTACCGGTGGATTTTTCTTGCGGTAATCGGCCAGTGCGACTTTTGTCCACCATACACCGGCCTCAATACTTACTACTCTTTTGACCATTTTCATTTTCTCCTTATATATTTTCCGAAAGGTTTTCATTGGAAAATGTACAAAAATAATTATGCTTTGTTCATGTTCTCTTCGGGAAGAGACTGTAAGAATTTTGGCGAAAAGTTATGAATGCCTGACGCGACCGGACGACATTCGCCATCCGGGCTCATGTCGTCCTTTCCCGTACATCCATGTACGGAAACCGCTGGGTATTGACAAAATTCTAACAGGCTCTAACCCTTGAGAAAAATCACAAATCCTAATTATTTTTCTACATTTTCCATCGTTATGTTGTGATGTGAAATTTAAATGGCGAATAAGAAGAATGTTCAAAATTCGCCACGGAAAACAAATAACTTTATGTTTTCTTGAAACATTACTCCTTGGCAGTTTATACCAGATTTCATTTAATAGATGCCCATCATGCCGAGATACCAGGTCCAGAAACGGCTGCCCCAGAGTGCGGCGATGAATATGCCTGCCGAAAGGTACGGACCGAGTGCAAGCAGGTTGTTTCGCTTGCTTACTTTCATACGGATGGTATGGATGACGGAGCCAAGAATACATGCAAGAATAAATGCCAAAATAATGTTTTTTGCGCCTAAGAGCAGGCCTGCATATGCCATGAGTTTGATGTCTCCCCCACCGATTGCTTTGCCGGAGGAGAAATAATACAGGCCATACAAAAACAGGCTGACAATGACTGCCCCGATGATATGGGACAGGATATGCCGGAAATCATACACGGTCATGATGATACCGAGCAGTCCCAGAAACAGGTTCTGGGAAACTGGTATCTGATAGGTTCTCTCATCGATGACCGCAATGACAATCAGGGCAGATGTCATGAGGCAATACAGCACACTGCTGAACGTGAAACCGCCCGCCATGAAAACGACCACATACAGCACACCATTTAAAGCCTCGATTAACGGGTACTGTATGGAAATCCTAGCACCACATTGCCGGCATCTGCCCCGAAGAATTATGTAGGAAAATACAGGAACCATGTCCCGCCAGCCCAGCTTACGCCCGCAGTTCATACAGTGCGAAGACTGCACGATATTCTCTTTTTTCGGGATACGGAAGATCAGCACGTTTAAGAAACTGCCGATGACGATTCCGTATAAAAATATAACAATGTAAAGAAAAATCGTAAGTTGGGTTAGCATTTGTTTCTCCCGTCACTAAAAAATTTACTTTGAAGTAATTTCATCAAATTGATCTGTATCAGCAGCACCTGATGCACCTGCTGTTACAGCCTTTACTTTAATCATAGGATTTCCATTTGTGCAAGTAATAACAACCTTATCAACTTTCTTTCCTGCATTAGATTCAAGTTTCAAATCCTCTGTATTTTTAACACTATTAAGTTCTGTAAAAGATGCTTTCAGTTTATCCGATCCAGTTCCTGTTGATACCGAAATATTGGAACCTCCTTTTGTAATTGTAATTGTATATGTTGTAGAAGCATCAAGATTTGCTGCATTTGAGGAATATGCAGTCATTGCATCTGTACATAATCCACTTAACACCTGTACATCCTTTGCATGTCTTGATTTGTCAATATAAGGAATTACCTGTGTACCAACAATACCTACCAAAATTGCCATAATTGCGATAACGATAATCAACTCTACGAGAGAGAAACCTTTGTTATCCTTCTTTTCATTCTTTGCTTTCATGTTCTGAAGCAGTTCCATAATCTTCTTCATACCCTTTGTTCTCCTTTTTTGAATATATTTTTATGTATCTATCATCACATGTCTCATGGCAGACATGTAACAACCCTTCTTCTGCCTGCGGTCAGGCTCCGATGCTGTCGTACAGACTGTACATCGGCATCATGATCGCAAGGACGATCGGCACCACAACAACTGCCATCACGATGATGATGAGCGGTTCCATTGCGGCAAGCAGTGCCTCGGTCGCCGACTCCACCTCTTCATCATAATATGCTGCGACTTTGTCGAGCATGTCTTCCATATTACCGGTTTCCTCGCCGATCTCTATCATGTGGTAAACCATCGGTGGGAAAACCCCGGAATCTGCCAGTGGCTTCGAGAGTGGAATTCCACGGCTGACCTCTTCGGTCGCATCTTTTAATGCCTGCTTAACCACGGCATTCCCCATCATCTCGGTCACAAGCCCGAGTGCATCCACCAGCTGGACACCGGAACCCATCAGCGTGGACAATGTACGCGTCATGCGCGAGGATGCCGTCTTGATGCTGAGCGGACCGACCAGCGGTACCTTTAGAATAAATTTTCCTAACATATGTGCCCCGCCCTCTGTCTTTTTCCACGCATGGATAAATATGGCAATCCCTGCGATGATGGCGATAATAAAATACCAGCTGTGCACAAAGAAATCACTGACTGCCATGACTGCAAGCGTGATGCCCGGCAGTTTTCCGCCGACTTCGTCAAACTGTTCGGTAAAAGTCGGCACAATTTTAATCATCATGATGGCTACGACAACGATAATAACAAGAATCAGGATGACCGGATAAATCGCTGACTTGATGATCAGCCCCTTCAGGTGGGCTTCTTTTTCAAACTGGCTTCCCACACGGCTGAATGCTTTATCCAGACCACCGGAGGACTCCCCGGCGGCAACCATCTGCACCATGAGGTTTGGAAAAATCTTCGGGTGCTCCGCCATCGCAACGGCGAGGGTCTCCCCGCGCTGTACGGAATCCCGCACTTCTGCGATTGCATTGGCGAACGGTTTGTTCTCGGTCTGCTCGGATAGCATGTCGAGTGCCTCGACAACGGTCACACCGGCATTTAATACGCTCTCAAACTGGCGGCAGAATACGCTCATTTCGCGGACGCTGACGGCTTTTCCGATATGGATTTCGAGATCTTTGTTAAATGCGTTGGCTCTTGCGATGGAAACGATGGTGTTGCCGCCGGATTTGAGTTCTGCCGAAGCAACTTCCATGTTCATGGCCTCGATGGTGCCGGTTTTTGGTTTTCCATCGGCTCCGACCACTTCGTATTTATAACTTGCCATGTCTTAACTCCTTTTTAAAACAGCTTCTGCTGCATGTTTCCTGTATCCTGTGCATACTCTACGGCATTTGCCGCATCAATTTTGTGTTTCAGGTACAGGCTGAATAAGGAATCATCCATCGTCTGCATGCCAATCTTCTTGCTTGTCTGCATGATGGATGGAATCTGGTGTGCCTTATCCTCGCGAATCAGGTTTTTGATCGCCGGGGTACCGAGCATGACTTCAAATGCCGCCACACGGGATTTCCCGTCGATCGTCGGCAGAAGCTGCTGGGAAATTACCGCCTCAAGAACCGATGCCAGCTGCGAGCGGATCTGGTTCTGCTGGTGCGGTGGGAACACATCGACAATACGCTCAATGGTAGGTGCAGCACCAATGGTATGCAATGTGGAAAATACCAGATGTCCGGTCTCTGCCGCCGTAATCGCGGTGGAAATCGTATCAAAATCTCTCATCTCTCCCACAAGGATAATATCCGGGTCTTCACGGAGTGCTGCACGAAGCGCATTTCCATAGGAATCCGTATCAAGGCCAATTTCTCTTTGGTTTACGATGGACCGGTTATGCTTATGTAAATACTCGATCGGATCTTCGAGTGTAATGATATGTTCGTTCCGTTCTTTATTGATGACATCAATCAAAGATGCCAGTGTGGTGGATTTACCGCTTCCGGTCGGTCCCGTGACAAGGACAAGCCCACGCTTTTTCTTTGTCAGCCCAAGGACCGCTTCCGGCACCCCGAGGTCCTCCGGTGTCGGGATATCGCTTGCCACGATACGCAGTACAGCGGCATAGGAACCTCTCTGGTGGAAGGCGTTGACACGGAATCGTCCCACACGCGTATCCGTGTAGGCAAAGTCCACTTCCCCTCTGGCTTCCATGGTTTTTTTCTGTTTTTCGTTAAACATGGATTCCACCAGTTCTTTGGTCATCGCCGGTGTCAGTCTCTCAAATCCGTCCATTTCATAAAGTGTTCCGCTGATCCTGCACTTCGGCCGTACCCCCACGGTAATATGTAAGTCAGACGCATGATGCGCTTTTGCTATCGAAAGAAGCGTATACATTGACAATTCCATCTGTTTTGCTGCCTTCCCTTCCCTGTTTTATTTAATCCTCTTCGTCATCGTATGCCACACGCTGCACTTCCTCGACGGTAGTGATTCCACGCAGTGCGTAATCAATGGCACTCATGCGGAGTGTTTTCATGCCATGTGTTAGTGCGATCTCCTCAAGCACATCCGCATTCTCCCCGCGGTTGATCGCCTGCCGCAGGTCTGCCGTGACCGGCATGATCTCATAAATACCGATTCTTCCATAGTATCCGGTTCCGCCGCAGCGGACACATTCTTTGTGCCCCGGTGTGCGGACATTGATCCGTCTGGTAGGATCCTTTATGCCGAGTATCTTTTTCTCCCCTGCGGTTGCCTCCCGGACAATTCCGCATGCCGGACAGACCCGGCGCACCAGACGCTGGGCGATTACTCCGACCACGGAATCTGCAATCAGGTAGTTTTCCACTCCCATATCTGCCAGACGGGTGATGGTATTTGCTGAACTGTTTGTATGTAAGGTGCTGACCACCAGATGTCCGGTGATGGATGCCTTTACCGCAATCTCTGCGGTCTCCTGGTCACGGATCTCCCCGATCATAATGATGTCCGGATCCTGACGCAGGATGGAACGCAGTGCCGAGGAAAAGGTTAGTCCCGCCTTTTCGTTTACCTGTACCTGATTAACCCCGTTTAAGTTCGCCTCAACCGGATCTTCTACCGTGATGATATTGACGCCTTCTACGTTTAATTCATTTAATGCGGTATATAATGTTGTGGACTTACCGCTTCCGGTCGGTCCCGTGACGAGAATAAGCCCGTTCGGATGGCTTAGGATATGGTCAAATTTTTTTAATTCGTCCTCCGGAAATCCCAGATCCCGCTTGTCCAGAGTCAGTGCTTTTTTCTGTGCGAGACGCATAACGACCTTTTCCCCATAGACGGTCGGAAGCACGGACACACGGATGTCGTATTCCTGCCGGTCCACAATGCTGGTCGCACGGCCGTCCTGTGGGCGGCGCTTTTCGGAAATATCAAGTCCGCTGACAATTTTTATTCTTGCAATCAGTGCTGCATGCAGGCTGATGTCGTGCCGCATGGCTTCATGCAGCACGCCATCCACACGGAACCGGATCCGCACCTGGTTTTCCATCGGCTCGATATGGATATCGCTGGCTCTCTTATGGACTGCCTGCTCGATGATCTGTCCTAACAGTTTGACAATCGGTGCCTGCTGGACATTGTTCTCATCGTTTCCACTCCCGGGATCTAGGGCTGCCCTGGCTTTTGCCTGTTCCTGCTTTTCCCTTGTATACTGTTCTGCCACACGCAGGGCTTCTGCATTTCCATAGTAACGGTCGATGGCTGCCGCAATATCACTCGGGGTCGCAGCAAAACGCTCCACCTGACACCCGGTAATGATGGAAACATCGTCCATCGCCCGGATATCCAGCGGATCGCTCATTGCCACGCACAAAAGATTGGGATTTTTCTCATTGAACTTAAACGGAATCAGATTATACTTCCGCAGCACTGCCTCGTCCAAAAGCCGGATGATTTCCTCCGGGATGCGCAGGGTCGACAGATCGACACTCTGTATTTTCAGCTGTGCCTTCAGTGCCTCTACGATCTGTTTTTCGTCTGTAAACCCCAGATCTATCAGTACCACTCCGAGACGCTCTCCCTGTTTTTCTGTTTTCTGGACCTGTAACGCTTTTACCAGCTGATCCTGCGAAATGACTCCTGCATCCACAAGCAGATCGCCCAGTCGCTTCTTCCGGGCAAACCCTACCAACTTATCCATGTAATACTCCCACTACGTTAAACATTTATTATTTTCGAATAATTTCGAGCAATTAATAATTATTATAACCTTTTTTATTCTCTATTGCAATCCTTTTTCATGTATAAAATATAACTTTATTGCATTTTACCGTTTCTTTTTTTGTGCAAATTTCACATCTAGGTCTTTTGTCCTATTTTATTTGCCGTCATTTCCTCCACAAAAATGCCATATCCTTTCGTTGGATCGTTAACAAGCACATGGGTCACGGCACCGATCAGTTTTCCATCCTGCAGGATCGGGCTTCCGGACAGTCCCTGCACGATTCCGCCGGTCAGCTTCAGCAGGTTCTCATCCTCCACATGAAAACGGATTCCCTTATTTTTATCTCCCGGTGTATAATCAAGATCATCAATTACGATGCGATACGACTGCAGTTCCCCGGACGCATCCGACAGAATTACCGCATCCTTTGTCTGAATCTCCTGTTTGTAACCAACCGGACACAACAGACTTTCGTTTTTCTTTTCTTCCCGGAAGTTTTTCGTCAGCGTGCCATAGATACCGATTTGTGTATTGCTGGACACTTCTCCGATCTGGTTGTCTTTCCCATAATAGACAACTCCCTCCAGCTCTCCCGGTGTTCCCCGGACACCTTTTTTGATACCGAGCACCTGTGCTTTGTACAGCCGGCCGTCTGACAGACGGAGCAGGTCTTTGGTCTGTCCGTTTCCGATTCCGTGTCCCAGTGCCCCGAAGTTTCCGTCCTGATCAAAATAGGTCAGCGTGCCGATCCCTGCCATGTCATCCTTCACCCAGAGTCCCAGACGATAGCCTTTGTGTTCTGCTGCCTCAACCGGCTCCACCGATACCTGAATCTGCTCGGCTCCGCGCCACAGGGTCAGCACCACCGGTTGTTCCCCGTACTGATTGATCCGCTCCATCAGTTCTTCTTTTTTCGTGACCGCTTTTCCATTTACAGCAGTAATATAATCCCCCGGAAATACAATGTGTTCTGCCGGCTGCCGGCTGCTTCCGTCCACAGTTTCCACCGGGCCGGATCCCAGCACCAGTACTCCCTGGGCAGCCCCGTAAATGCCACCACCTGTCCGCTCACGTATAAAGATTTTCCGTTCACCACGAAACCTGCACCTCTTTCATAGGAAGGATGCCAAACAGATAGCAGGTCAGTGTATATTCCCCCTGCTTCAGCTGGCTGCACGTTTCCACTGCCCGTTCCTGCTTCATTGCCTGAAACGTCCGCTCCCCGATCTGTACCATAACGGATTGCGGTTTTGTGGACATTGCCAGTGTGACCGGAATTTTTTTGTCCAGTTCCAGTTTCTGCCCCTCCTGCACGTATACATGATCGGGAATGGCATGTATCATGGTGGCATAGGCAAAGCAGCACAGCGCCAGAACATAAATACAGATAATATTTTTGAATATACGCATATAAAAAGACCGCATGCCAAAGGTTCTCCTATCTTCTCGGATACCTTTAGTATGCGGACTTTGGTTTTATCTATTCGTATTTTTCTGCCAGACGTTTCATCTCGCGTGCGTTTTGTAAAACCGTATCCGTGATCTCCACGCCGCCAAGCATCCGCGCCAGTTCCTCGATACTTTCCTCTTCCCGCAGCGGATGAATCCGGGAAACCGTGGACGCATGCTCCACCGATTTTTCAATCAGGAAATGGGCATCTGCCATGGCAGCAATCTGCGGCAGATGAGTGATGCAGATGATCTGGTGCGTCTTTGCCAGCAGTTTCATCTTCTGCGATACCATCTGTGCCGTACGCCCGCTGATTCCACTGTCAATCTCATCAAAGATCAACGTCGGAATCTCATCCGTATCCGCCATGACGGTCTTGACCGCGAGCGCAATACGGGAAAGTTCTCCGCCGGAAGCGACCTTTCCCAGAGGCTTTAACGGTTCTCCCGGATTGGTGGAGATCATAAATTCTGCCTCATCCCAGCCTCCGGCACTGTACTCCGTCTTCCGGAATTCCATCGTAAACTGCACATCTAAAAAATTCAGATCTTCAAGTGCCTGTGCAATCGCTTTCGTCAATCCCTTTGCCGCTTTCTTCCGGATTTCGGAAACCTCTGCACACAGCCCGTCCAATTCTTCTTTCTTCCGGTTCATGGAAGTTAAAAGATCATTTAAGTATTTATCATAATCCTGTAATACGGCAATACGCTTTGTTTTTTCTTCCGCTGACTGCAGAATCTCTTCCATCGTATTTCCATACTTGGATTTCAGGTGATTGATCTCATCAAGCCTCTTTTCGGTCTGATAAAAGACTTCGTCATCAAATTCCTCCCCCGACAGGTAGGAAGAAATCTCATGATTGAAATCGCTCAGCAGATTATCAATATCGGTAAGCATCTGTTCCATCTGCGCAATGCGCTCCTCATATGCCGAAACCGAACTGACTTCCCGCAGCACGGCTGATAAGTTCCGATGCATTCTCTCCGGTACCGCCGTCTCCCCCGGTAGCTGCACCGGCAGCCGATATGGCATCCATGATCTTTTTTGCGTTTGCAAATCTGCGATACTGTTCTTCCAGCCGGGTATCCTCCCCGACGGAAAGCTGTGCCTCTTCGATTTCCTTTACTTCATACGCAAGAAACGACAACTCTCTGGCGCGCTCCTCGGTATCCAAAGACGAGGACTCCCACTCTTTTTTCAGTTTCCGGTATTCCTGATAACAGGCGGCAAGGCGCTCCTTTTTTTCTCCCAGCGCGTCTTTTGCATAGGCATCGAGGATTTCCAGATGTTTCTTTTTGGAAAGAAGGGACTGGTGCTCATGCTGTCCGTGAATATCGATGAGCAGGGACGCCACCTCTTTTAACCGGGAAGCAGACACTGCTTCTCCATTGATCCGCGCAATTGCCCTTCCGGAAGTTATCTTACGACTTAATATTACTGTTTCATCCTCTGTTTCTATGCCCAGTTGCCGGATCGCATCCAGAACCTTTGGGTTTTCAACCGAAAAGACCAGCTCCACAAGTGCGGTCTCTTCGTTATCCCGGAGCAGTTCCTTTGGAACCTTCTCTCCGAGTGCCAGTGCAACCGAACCAATGATGATGGATTTACCGGCACCGGTCTCTCCTGTCAAAATATTAAGTCCTTCTTTAAATTCTACCTCTGTTTCTGTAATAAGAGCGAGGTTCTTCACATGTAGATTTTGTAACATACATTCTCCTTCTACTTTTCCGAAGCATTTTTATTACTGTTCTACAATTTTCCGAAGCTTTTTCATGATGTGCACCGCGTCATCGGACGTACGGATCACACACAGAATCGTGTCGTCTCCCGCAAGTGAGCCGACAATCTCCTGCATACGCATGGCATCTACTGCAGCCGCAACGGCTCCCGCCATACCGGACACGGTTTTGATCACAACAATATTTTCCGCTGCATCCACGGACAAAAATCCTTCCCGGAGAACCCTTGCATATTTTTCCATCATATTGGAATCCGCGTCCGTAATCACCGCATATTTTTGTCTGCCGTTGTCGGTCGAAATCTTTGTCAGCTTCAGTTCACGGATATCACGGGATACGGTTGCCTGGGTAACCTGAAACCCTTCTTTTTCGAGATATGCGGACAATTCTTCCTGTGTTTCCACATCGTTTTTCTGAATCAATTCGAGTATCTTTGCCTGTCGTGTTGTTTTCATATGTCCTCCTTTGCGTCCTACGGTCTCATCTTTTTCCTCAGTATTTCCAGGAAACTCTGGTTACTGATTTTGCAGATCCAGATGGTACTTTGTGCCTGTGCAATCCGCACACGGTCTCCCACGTGCAGATGCTCCGGTGTGTCCCCGTCAAAGCTGACACATGCCGTCTCGTCCTTTTGAAACCGTCTGCTTCCCATCTTAATCTCCACAACATCCTCCGCTCCAAACACAATGCTTTTGGAGTTTAAGTCATGTGCATTGATCGGTGTCAGAAGAAGTACCCTTGCTTTCGGGTCCACGATCGGACCTCCGGTGGAAAGATTATACCCCGTGGAACCGGTCGGTGTCGCAACAATCACGCCATCTGCGTGGTAAGTTGTCAGATATTCCCCATTGACATACACATTTAAAAGCAGCATGGACAGATCCCCGGACCAGTGAATCACGACATCATTCAATGCCATATGTGCGCCGTTTCCGCCAATTTTTTCGCCGGTCAGAACAATCCGCTCTTCCATGATGCAATCATCCTGCATCAGACAGTCGATGGCATGAAATACGGTAGCTTCCTCAAGCTCACACAGATACCCCAGTGTCCCAAGGTTGACACCGATCAGCGGAATCTGCAGCGCCTCCACCTTGGTTGCTGCGCGGATTAACGTGCCGTCTCCGCCGAGAACAAGGATACATTCCGTGTCTGCCGGAATCTCGGAAAGTGCAAAATCTTTCTGGTTATCATCCTCCACATTGCTGACACAGATTGCAGCACTGCCGCCCTTTTGTTGTATGTACGAGACAATTTCGTTTGAGAGTGTCAGATCACGATCTTTGTACCGGTTCGTGATCAGCATAAATTTACGCATCTACTTATCCAATTCTCCGTGTGCTGCTTCCACAACTGCGTGAATATCCACGGATTCCTCCTTTATTGCTTCGTCCGATTTTTCAATATGCACGAGATACTCGATGTTTCCCTCCGGTCCCTTGATCGGTGAGTATTCCAGATGGTGTACCGAAAATCCGTTTTCCAGTGCAAAGGTAATGATCCTCTCGATCACTTCCTCGTGAACGGCCTTATCACGTACCACGCCTTTCTTTCCCACTTTTTCCCGTCCGGCTTCAAACTGTGGTTTGATCAGACATACCATCTGTCCGCCGTCCTTTAACAGTGCATATGCCGCCGGAAGCACTTTGGTCAGGGAAATAAATGAGACATCCACCGAAGCAAAATCGAGCACATCATCGATATCTTCCGGTGTGACATAGCGGATGTTTGTTTTTTCCATACAGACAACCCTTGGGTCCTGGCGCAGTTTCCATGCAAACTGGCCATATCCCACATCGACGGAATACACTTTCTTTGCCCCGTTTTGCAGCATGCAGTCCGTAAACCCGCCCGTCGAAGCACCGATGTCCATGCACACCATGCCATCTAAGGAAATAGAAAAATGTGTCATCGCTTTTTCCAGTTTCAGACCGCCGCGGCTGACATATTTCAATGTATTTCCGTGGATCTCAATCGGAGCATCCTCTGCAAAAGTGCTTCCCGCCTTATCCTCCCGGTTATTGTTGACAAATACATTGCCTTCCATAATCATGGTCTTTGCCTTTTCCCGCGATGGTGCCAGACCACGTTTTACAAGAAGTACATCCAATCGTTCTTTCATAATTCCTCCGGTAATTCTGCTAATATTTTTTCCGTCACGGAATCTGCATCCAGTCCCAGTGCTTTTTTTAATTCGCCAACACTTCCATGTTCCACAAAGCAGTCAGGAATTGCAATCCTGAGGACCTTTGTATGCAGTGCTTCCTCCTCCAGAAATGCAGCCACATGCTCTCCAAATCCCCCGCTTGCCACGTTCTCTTCCATCGTCACAAGAAGCGGATGGGATTCTGCCAGTTTCCGCAGGCAGTTTTTATCCAGTGGCATGGCAAATCTTGCATTTACCACCGTTGTCGGGATTCCTTTTTCTGCCAGTTTTTTTCTTACCTGCCAGGCGGTTTCCACCATCGAACCGATCGCAAAAAGTGCAGCGTATGTACCTCGGCGAGTACTTCCGCACAGCCTTTTTGAATCGGTGCCCGCTGATCTTTCCAGAGATCGCAGGCTTCTCCGCGCGGATAACGGATCGCCACCGGTTCCTCTGCAGCAATCGCATACTTGAGCATATCGGAAAGCTCCCATTTGTTTTTCGGAGCCATAACCGTCAGGTTCGGAATACTTGACAGATACGACAGGTCAAAAATTCCCTGATGCGTGGCGCCATCCTTTCCGACTAATCCTGCACGGTCTACGGCAAACACAACCGGGAGATTCTGTGCACACACATCATGTAATACCTGGTCATAGGCACGCTGTAAAAAAGAAGAATACACCGCAAATACCGGTTTGAGTCCCGCCTTTGCCATACCGGCCGCAAACGTCACCGCATGCTCCTCTGCAATTCCCACATCAAAAAAACGTTCCGGGAAAAGATTTTTAAATCTCTTTAAACCGGTTCCGTCTGCCATCGCTGCGGTAATCGCAACCACCTTCGGCTCCCGCTCCCCCATTTTGCGCATGACGGTGGAAAACACATCCGTGTAATGCGCTTTTTCCTGATGATACAGCGGAACACCGGTGTCAATGTCAAACGGTCCCGTTCCATGGAAGCGCGCCGGATGACGCTCGGCAGGAAGATATCCCTCTCCCTTGATCGTGCGTACATGAACCAGCACCGGACCGCGCACACGCTTTGCTTCCGCAAGCACTTTTCGGATTTCTTTTATGTTGGTGCCATCCACCGGGCCTAAATATGTGATACCCATATTTTCAAAAAACATTCCCGGAACAAACAGCTGTTTGATCCCGCTTTTGGCATTCCGGATGCGCTTGACCATCCGCTCCCCACAACCGGAATCCGGTTTAGGGAGTTGGTCACACCGTCTTTTAAATCCAGATAGGCATCCGAGGTGCGGAAGGAATTCAGATACTGGTTCATTCCTCCCACATTTTCGGAGATCGACATCTGGTTATCATTTAACACAATAATAAAATTGGTTTTCATGCGGGAAGCATTGTTCATTGCTTCGTATGCCATACCGCCGGTCAGTGCCCCGTCTCCGATCACAGAGACCACATAATAATTATCACCGGTCAGTTCCCTTGCCTGCGCCATGCCAAGTCCTGCGGAAATAGACGTGGAGCTGTGCCCGGTATTGAATGCATCCGCCGGATCTTCCTGTGTCTTTGGAAAGCCGCTCATCCCGCCATACTGCCGTAAAGTGGCAAACCCCAACTTACGCCCGGTTAAAATCTTGTGCGTGTAGGACTGATGTCCGACATCCCAGATAATCCGGTCTCTCGTCAAGTCAAATGACAGATGAAGCGCCATCGTCAGTTCAATCACACCCAGATTCGATGCCAGATGTCCTCCGGTTTTTGCAATATTTTCCACCAGAAAATCACGGATTTCTTCCTGTAGCTCCTCCAGTTCTTCCTCGTTTAGTTGTTTGATATCATTTACTTTTTTTTATCCGATCTAAAACCATGTTGCCCTCGAAAAATTAATGATCCCTGTTGATCAAATAGAAAAACAGGTCATGCAGAAACGTATGCTCTCCTTCAAATTCATCCAGTATCTTTATTGCTTCCCCGGAAAGCCGCTCTACATCCTTTTTTGCCTGCTCCAGCCCCTCAAATGTCACATAGGTTGCCTTCTCATTTTCCGCATCACTGCCGATCGGTTTACCGAGTTTTTCAAAAGATCCCGTGACATCGAGAATATCATCCTGAATCTGAAAGGCAAGTCCCAGCTTTGCTCCGGCTTCCTGCATACGCGCAACCGACACTTCATCCGCGCCTGCCAAAATGGCTCCGATCATAAGCGATGCTTCAATCAGCGCTCCGGTTTTTAACCGGTAGATAAAGTCCAGCCGGTTACGGTCGATGGTCTGTCCGGTTTTCTCACTCTCCACATCCACCACCTGGCCGCCGATCATTCCGTATATACCCGCTTTTTGTGCCAGCACGGAAAAAGCCCTGACAATTCTCCAGTCTCCTTCGTTTCTGGTCAGCGCTGCTGCCACGGTCTCAAACGCATAATTTAAAAGGGCATCCCCCGCAAGGATTGCCATTGCTTCCCCGTATACCGCGTGGGTTGTCTTTTTCCCACGCCGGTATTCGTCGTTATCCATCGCCGGAAGATCATCATGGATCAGTGAATAGGTGTGGATCATCTCAATCGCCGCCATAAAATCATCAATTGCCGGATTCGTTCCGTCAAACATCTGGTAAGATGCTTCCATCAGCATCGGCCGCAGACGCTTTCCGCCTGCAAAAACACTGTATTCCATGGCATCGAGCACGGTCTGCTGAAACCCCTTTTCCTGTGGCAGAAACGGTGCGATCCGTGCTTCAATGTCTGCGCCCTGCGTTTTATTTCCTGTCTGATCTCCATCAGAATTCCTCCAATTTTCCATCCTGGTTCAGTACAAGCATTGCCTTTTCTATCGTATCCAAAGACTGGCCGGCTGCTTTGATCTGTTCCAGTCCCTCTTTGTATAGGGCAAACGAACGGTCTAACGTTACGTTTTCGTCTTCCATCGCATCAAGTATGGAATCGATCTTTGCAAACCGTTCCTCCAGTCCCGGTTCTTTTTTTTCTAATTCATCACTCATTTTTTACTCCTTCGGCTGCCTGAATTTCTGTCACTGCTGCCGTCAGTGTGCCATCCAGCAAATGGATCTGCACGATATCTTTTTTCCTGATCTGGTGGATGCTCCGCAGTGCCTGATGGTTCCCATCCTCCACGAATGCATACCCTCCACTGAGTTTCTTTACCGGGGAATAGCTCTCCAGCGTGCCTGCCAGAAGTGCCAGACGGTGTCTACGCTCACGCAGCAGTTCCTCCATGCGTCCGGTCAGTTTCTCTTCATACTCTGCCACTCTTCGCCGGTTTTCATTCATCCGCTGCTGAGGGCTGAGATAGTGCAGACGCATCCTCTGGTGCTCCAGGTGGTTTCTTGCCACGGTTACTTTCCTTTGGAGTTCTTTGTCCATCTGCTGCCGCATGCCAAGCAGTTCCTGCATTGCCTGCCGGTAATCAAACACCGCCAGCTCCGCTGCTGCAGACGGAGTCGGTGCCCGCAGATCTGCGACATAATCTGCAATCGTAAAGTCCGTCTGATGACCGACAGCGGAGATCACCGGAATCCGGCAGTCAAAAATGGCCCGTGCCACCATTTCTTCGTTAAATGCCCACAGATCCTCTATGGATCCACCGCCCCGTCCGACAATGATTACATCCACGCCGATCTGTTCAAGTGCATGAATTCCATGGACAATTGATGCTGCCGCACCCTCTCCCTGCACCAGGGCCGGGCAGAGAATCAGCTGCACATACGGGTTCCTGCGCCCTGCAATATTGCGGATATCCTGAATCGCTGCCCCGGTCTCTGCCGTAACAATCCCCACGGTTTTTGCATAGGTGGGAATGGGCTGTTTGTATTCCTCCGCAAACATTCCCATCTCTTCAAGCTCCCGCTTTAACGCTTCAAATTTCAGATACAGATTTCCCTCTCCGTCCCGTTCAATCGTCCGTGCATAGATCTGGTATCTGCCATCTCTTTCATACACTTCCACGGATCCGGTCACAACCACGCGGTCGCCTCTTTCATCGGGAATTTTAATCCTTCCCTGCGGCTTCCTGCAAACATGATCGCGTTTATCGTTCCGTCTGCATCTTTCATTGTAAAATAAATATGCCCGCTGGAGTGATACTTACAGTTAGATACCTCTCCCTTGATGCTGATATGGTGCAGCATAAAGTCCTGAGCGAACATATTTTTAATGTATTTATTTACCTGCCTACCGAATATACATGTTTCATCATTCTGCAAACTTTGCAAGAATTCCATTGACAAATGCCGGTGAATCATTGGTTCCGTATTGTTTTGCCAGTTCCACAGCCTCATTGACCGCAACCTTAAACGGAATCTCATCATCGTAACGGATCTCATATACCGCCAGACGGATCAGTGCCAGATCTACTTTGCCCATACGGGTTGTCTTCCAGCCTTTTGCGACTTCGTTGATTGCCTCATCAATTTCTGACAGATGGTTATAGATATCCCGATAGCGCTCTGCGATATACTGGAAATCCTTGTCTGTCACATGGTCAACTTCCTCGCCAAATAATACCAGCTGTTCTGACAGTTCTCCCGCGTCAAAAAATTCTACACGGAAAAGCATCTTAAATACATTTTCTCTTAACTCTCTTCTTGTCATCTTCTCTCCTCGCTTAAAAATAAAGGATGTCTTTCGTTCAGACATCCTTTATTATACCATATTCTGTTTCGAATACAAAGATTTAATTGTCAGTTCCCATATCAACACTTGCAATACGGACATTGACAACAGCGACTGTCAGACCGGTCATATTCTCGATGGCAGCCTTTACTTTATCCTGTACCTTGGCAGAGACTTCCGGAATGCTGTAACCATATGCAATGTTGATGGCAACATCAACCTTTACTTCATTGTCCATAATTTCAATCATGATTCCCTTAGAAAGGTTCTTCATGCCGAGCTTGCTGACAATTTCGTTTGTGATGTTTCCCGCCATGGAACTGACGCCATCTACTTCTGTTGCTGCAAGTCCTGCAATGATCGCAACGACTTCATCTGCGATACGGACATCCCCGATGGGATCTGATTTTATCTGAACTGTTTTTCTGCTATCAGCCATAATACAATTGCCTCCTCAGTATTTTATCTTTGCTTATTATAACAGACTCTGTATTATTTGGAAAGCATAAAATTATACAACCTGTCCCTTGGATACATATACCTGATACGACTCATTTCCGGTCAATGACTTGCCCTCTGTGACACGTACATTCTTGTCGGTAATCACGTATTCCACGCTTGCATTATCTTCCACTACGGTATCCTGCATCAGCACACAGTTTTTCACTTTTGCGCCTTTTCCAACGTGAACGCCTCGAAACAGGACGCTGTTTTCGACCTCTCCCTCGATCACACAGCCATCGGCAACCATAACATTCTTTGCTTTGGAACCGTTGATATAACGGGTCGGGTTATCGTCACGGATCTTGGTGTAAATCTGATTTGGAGAAAACAGTGCATTTAAGTTTTCTTCCTGTAACAGACGCATATTTTCTTCAAAATAACTCTGGGTATCATGGATATTGACCACATAGCCATCGTAACAGAACCCGCGGATATCCAGCCGGTCAATCTGCTTGTCCAAAAGGTCACGTACAAAGTAAGTATGCCCATGTACATACGCATCATCTATCATATTGATCAAAAACTCGCGTTCTACCACATAAATATTCATGCTGAAATTCATCTCCCCCTCTTCGGTCGTTGATGTAAATCTTGCTGACGCGGTCTCCGTTCATGCCGAGTGCATAGTACAGATCCATGCGATCCCTGCTCTGACGGATAAATGCCTTCGGAATTTCCTGCTTGCGGTACATCATGGTCACATCCGCACCACTCTTGATATGCGCATCTAAAAGTTCATTAAAATCAAAATTGATGGCAATATTTGCATCGGTCATAATGACATATTTCTGTGGCTGCTTTAACAGATATCCGCGCAGACTCTCAAGTGCCTCGATGCGTCCCTCGAATACCTTTACCTGTTTCTGTGCGAACGGAGGAACAATATTCAGGCCTCCGTTTTTACGGACCAGATCCCACTCACGGCCGGCGCGAGATGATCCAGCAGGGAATGGTAATTTTTTCTTACGATAATGGAAATATTGTCAATTCCGCTGTGCACCATGCTCGAAAGAATAAAATCGCACATGCGGTATCTGCTGGCAAATGGAATGGATGCCATGAGGCGCTCCGAAGCCAGCTCCGGCACCATTGCATCATAGCTGTTCGGGAAAATAATTCCCAATGCCTCTGTCTTTGAATTTAACATTGCTCCTCACCCTCCTTCACATCTTCATAAATCATAGCGCTCGGACCAATTTTGGCGCCTTTTCCGATCGTCACATCCGCTGCAATTGTGGCAACTTCTCCGACACCTTCTCCTTCTGGCTTAGCTCCCACAACGGCATCTTCTTCTACGGTTGCATTTTCTGCAATGATACAGTGTCTGACAACTGCACCTGCCTTAATGGTGGAATGTCCCATCACAACCGCATCCTCTACGATAGCACCTTCCTCCACGGTAACACCCGAAAACAGAATCGAATGTCTGACCGTTCCCTTGATATTACATCCATCGGTAATCAGACAGTTATCCAACACAGCATTCTCTCCGATTCTGTGACCGGTCATACCACTGTTTCGGCTGTAAATCTTCCAGTTTTCATCAAACAGATTGATTCCACTGTGCTCCGGATCAAGCACTTCCATATTTGCCTCCCACAGAGACGGAATCGTTCCTACATCCTTCCAGTATCCGTTAAAATGATAAGCATACATCTTTCTTCCGTCACGCAACAGATTTGGAATAATATTGTTTCCGAAATCGTTCTCTGAATTTGGATCTGCTTCGTCCTCAATCAGATATTTTTTTAAAATATCCCAGTTGAATATGTAGATTCCCATGGACGCAAGATTGGATTTCGGCTCCTTTGGTTTCTCCTGGAATTCCGTAATCTTATCATCCTCGTCTGCTACCATCAGACCAAAACGGGATGCATCCTCCCACGGTACTTCCATGACTGCGACCGAAAATTCTGCTCCCTTCTTCTTATGGAATTCAAGAAAATCACTGTAATCCTGTTTGCAGATCTGGTCTCCCGAGAGAATAATTACATACTGCGGATCATAGCGTTCAATAAAAGCAATATTCTGATAAATAGCATTTGCCGTGCCTTTGTACCAGTCAGACCCCGATGCTTTCTGGTACGGCGGAAGCACATGCACACCTCCGTAAAGACGGTCCAGATCCCACGGCTGGCCATTTCCAATATACTCGTTTAATACAAACGGCTGATACTGGGTCAGAATACCCACCGTATCAATTCCTGAATTTACGCAGTTCGACAGCGGAAAATCAATGATACGGTACTTTCCCCCAAACGGAACTGCAGGCTTTGCAAGCTTCTGTGTCAGTGCATATAATCTGGACCCTGCCTCCGGCAAGCAACATCGCAACTAGTTCTTTTGCCATATAAGTATCCCCCTTCTGTTCATAATAATTGCACTTATTATGGTAACATAAAAGGGGGATAATTCCTAGTACTTTTGGCTCTTTTCGTTTATTTTAGTGCAAAGATTTCTGTGCCGTATACAGTTTGTAATATCTGCCTTTCTTTTTCATCAGTTCTTCATGCGTTCCCGCCTCTGCGATTCCTCCGTCATCAATATACATGATCTTGTCACAGCCACGGATCGTGGAGAGCCGGTGCGCAATAATGAAGGATGTTCTGCCCTTAAGCATACGGTTTAATCCGGTCTGCAATGCTTTTTCCGTCTGCACATCAATGCTGGAAGTTGCCTCATCCAAAATCAGAATTGCCGGGTCACAAAGCAGTGTTCTCGCAAAAGAAATCAGCTGTTTCTGTCCCTGGGAAAGCATGGACCCACGCTCCCGCACCTGTGTTTCATATCCTTTCGGCATTTCCCGGATAAACGGATCGGCACAGACAATTTTTCCCGCTTTTTCAATTTCCTCCTGTGTGGCATCCAATTTTCCGTACCGGATATTATCTGCAATTGTTCCCGAAAAAATAAAACTGTCCTGCATCATAATCCCCATCTGCGCACGGAGAGAATGAATGGTCACATCTGCGATATCCTGATCATCGATCAGTACCTTTCCGTCATTGACATTGTAGAACCGTGAAATCAGATTGACGATGGTACTCTTTCCGGCCCCGGTCGGTCCTACAAGTGCAACACTCTCCCCGGGATTTACCGTAAAGGATACGTCTTTTAATATCGTTTTTGTCTCATCATATGCAAAGGTCACATGGTCAAACGTAACTTTCCCCCGATCTTTGGCATCTTGATCGCATGCTCTGCATCTTTTACGGTAACCGGCTCATCGATGGTTTCAAAGATCCGTTCCAGATAAGCGATATTATTGATAAAATTGTTGAATATATTTCCAAGGTTCATGATCGGCTGCCAGAAATACGAAGCATAACTGGAAATCGCCACGATCGTTCCCAGCGACTTATTTCCCTGCCCGAAAATGACAAGGCCAAACAAAAAGATGGCAGCACGGACAAACACCGAAATGGTATCAATGCCCGGCCATACAAGGTTTGAGTAGCGCACAGCGGTATTCCAGGTCCGTCTGCATTCTTTGGAAAGTCCGTTAAAGATTTTTGCATTTTCATCCTCACGTGCAAAAATCTGTGTAATCCGGGCACCTACAATATTTTCCTGCAGATACGCATTTAAGTTTGAGTTCTTGTTGGATACGGCCTGCCACGCCTTTCTCTGCTTATTTTTGATCCAGAACATAAAGACGGCAAGCACGGGAACTCCACACAACACAACCAGTGCCATCTGCACATCTACCATAAACATAAAAATAATAATAAACAGCAGATTAAATGCTTCCAGCACGATATTGATCAGTCCGTTTGACAACATATCCGATACCGAATTGACATAATTGACCACCCGGATCAGAATCTTTCCATGCGGTCTGTCGTCGTAATACTGAAACGGAAGTTCCTGCAGATGTTCAAACAGGTCCTTGCGGATATCATAAATAATATTCTGACTGACATCCACCATGATGCGGCTGCGGATCGTGGTAAAAATCACGCTGACCACATAGATGGCAATCAGCGCCGCCACTAGGGAAAATAACAGTCTCATATTTTTATCAGGCACCGCAATATCAAGTGCCCGCTGAATAATCATCGGTGCCACGTACCCGAACGCTCCTCCGATTCCGCTGAGGACGATTGCAAGGATCATACCCCTGCGATATTTTTTGATATAGGATGACGCCCGGAGCAGATGCCGGATATCAAACGGTTCTTCCAGGATTTCATCCTGCTTATATGTATTCTTTGCCATTGTCTCACCCCCTATACCAGTCTTCGCCGGTCTGCAGCTGTACCAGTTCGTAATAATATCCTTTTTTTGCCATAAGTTCCTCATGATTTCCCATCTCCGTGATCCGTCCATGCTGCATCACCAGAATCTTATCCGCCATCATCGTAGTGGAAATCCGCTGTGCGATAATTACCTTCGTACACGAAAAATCCAGATGCCGCAGTGCTTCCTGAATCTGTTTTTCCGTTTCCATATCCACCGCAGAGGTCGTATCGTCCAGAATCAGAATCGAAGGCCGCACCGCCAGTGCTTGCCAGGGAAATTCGCTGTTTCTGTCCGCCGGAAAGGCCTACGCCACGCTCTCCGACCACCGTATCATATCCTTCCGGCATCTTTGAGATAAAATCAGATGCCGCAGAATATTTTGCAAATTTTTCCACTTCTTCGAGATCAATGCTGCTGTCTCCGTAGGCAATGTTTCCCTCGATCGTATCGGAATACAACAGCACATCCTGTGTGGCAAGTCCGATCTGTTTGCGCAGGTCGGACAGTCTGAAATTCTGCACCGGTATATCATCGATCCGCACTTCCCCTTTCGTCGGCTCATAAAACCGCGGGATCAGGTTGATCAGGGAAGTCTTTCCGCAGCCGGTTTCTCCCATGATTGCAATGGTCTCCCCCGGTTTTACGGTAAAAGAGATATCATGCAGCACCGGAAGTTCCCCATCTTCATATTGAAAAGATACCTCCCGGAATTCGATTTTTCCTTTAAAGTGATCCGTGTGCGCAGCTGCATCCGGAGCATCTTTGATCTTTGGCTCGGAATAATAAATCTCCATCACTTTTTTGGATGCGGCTGAGAATCGCTGAAATTCATTCATGATATTCCCCATCTGGCGCATCGGGTTGGCAATTGCCCAGATCAGTCCGGAAAATGCCACATAATCTCCCATCGTCAGTTCGCCCCGGATCAAAAAGACACCGCCCACGGCCAGCATCACTACCGGCATAAGGTTTGCAATGCTTTCCACATACGGGAAAAATTTCAGCCATACCATGCTGGTCTCTTTATTCGTCTGTGCATAATCTTTGTTTGCCCGGTCAAATTTTTCAATTTCATATGCTTCCCTGGCAAACGCTTTTACCACACGGTTTCCGGAAATATTTTCCTGCGCATAGGTGTTCATCTGTGCCAGTTTTTCACGCAGTTTCGCATGCATCGGTGCCACCTTGTTTTTGAACAGATAAATGATAAAAAACACAAACGGCGAAATAATTAACAGGCTCAGAGCCATTTTCCAGTTCATATAAAAGAAGTATATTGCCACCACACCAAACAGGGAAAATGATTCGATCACCATGCGGATCACCCATGCAACCATGTGGCGCACCGCATCCAGATCGCCCGTAACACGCGTCATCAGATCGCCGGTACGATATGTGCTGTAAAAGGTCATATCCTGCCTCTGGATTTTGTCATACAAAAAATTGCGCACACGGTACAGTACCGTCTGTGACACATGCTCGTAAATCATGCAGTCTCCATAGACAATCACACCGCGAAGTACGGTAAATACAATCATCAGGATGAGCAGATGATAGAACAAACCACTATTCGTTCTCATATTTTTCCACGCATCTGCCCCACTTAAAAACAGATCCACAATTCTTCCAGAATAATACGGAACCGTCAGCTGCAATATATTATAGACAACGGTTCCCAGCATGCCGATCACATATAATACACGTCTGCCTTTCATATTTTCCCACAGCCACTGTATTTTTGTCTTTGGAAACAATGTTTCTTTTTTCACTTTCATCACAAGCCTCCACTGTCTTTCTTGTCAAATTTCCGTTATTGTATCAATTATTTTTGAATTATGATATAATACAATCACATAAAAATAGAACAAATCTATTCTATTTTTATGATTTTTGTTTTAATACCAGGAGGTCATATGAACGAAAATTTATTTGAATACAGTGATATGCTGCGCTCTCCTATTGAAGCTTTTTGCTGTGGCACCGGATACTGGGAAGGTCCCGTTTCCTCCCACTGGCACTATTTTCTGGAACTTGTCTATGTGCAGGAAGGATCTGTAACGGTCAGCTGTAATGACAATACCTGTCTCCTGAAAAAAGGAGCCTTTATTGTATTTCCTCCGCAGGCAATGCACTCCATCTATCATACCGATGATAAGCCTATGTTTACATCTGCTGTAAATTCAATCTCAACCGCATAAAACTTTCCGAGAATTATCTTCCAAATTTAAACTTTGCCTTTCACCAGATTTTAAACAGCACAAACCCTCCGCTGGTTTTTGATTCGGACAACCTGCCCGATTTTCCTGCTGAACTGTTTTTCACGGATATCTTAAAAGAGGTTCAGGAAAAACGCTACGGATATGATGCCTGTGTTTATGCCCAGTTCGCCCGGCTGATCGTACAGCTGCTACGTTTCTGGCTGGAACAGGGAATTTCTTTTGATACGGATCAGATCCCGGAAGTGGAGGAAGAAGCGATGCAGAATGTTTTGATGTATATCGATGATCATTCCCAGGAAAATATCAACATTGAATCTCTGGCACGCACGTATCATATGAGTTATTCTTACTTTGCCCGGCAGTTCCGTAAATACTATGGACAAAGCTGCAAGCAGTATATCGAATTTGTGCGGCTGAGCAAAGTGGAAAATCTCCTTTTATTTACCGGGCATGATTTAAGTTATATTGCGGGAGAAACAGGCTTTGCCGATTGCAGCCATCTGATCCGTACCTTTAAAAAACGCTATCAGATGACACCGAAACAGTTCCGCTTACAACATCAGAATATACGAAACTGACGTTTCCAATCTATTGGATTTTTTCCTTTTTTCCAAAAATTCTTTACTTTATGTTATACTATAGAAAACAAATCATAACGGAATAAGGAGGAAATCCCATGAAACGATTACACTTCACAAAATGCAGGACTTCTTTGCTTGCTGTTTTACTTGCCTTTTCCGTAGCTTTCGTACCTGTACCATTCATTTCTGATACAAGTTCCGATTCTGCTGCGCTTATCACGACTGCACAGGCTGCCCAAAAGAACACAAAAGACCGTTTTTCCATCAAAGAAGTTCCAAAATACAATGGAAAATCTTCTGTGGCTGTACATGGAAATAAACCATATTTCACCAGCCGGGAAAAGCAAAACACCAACACTTTTGAATCCTACCATAAACTCGACAAGCTCGGACGATGCGGTGTGGCCTATGCCAATGTGAGCAAAGACACCATGCCGACCGAAGCGCGCGGGGAAATCGGTCAGATCCGGCCATCCGGCTGGCACACAGTCAAATACACCGGTGTCGTGGACGGCAACTATCTGTATAACCGCTGCCACCTCATCGCCTACTGCCTTACTGCGGAAAATGCCAATAAAAAGAACCTGATCACCGGCACCCGCTACATGAACAATGAAGGTATGCTTCCTTTTGAGGAAAAAACCGCACGATATATAGACAAAACCAATAACCATGTCTTATACCGCGTGACACCGGTTTTTGAGGGCAGTAACCTGGTCGCTTCCGGTGTCCTGATGGAAGCTTATTCTGTGGAGGATCAGGGAAAGGGCATTTGTTTTTGTACCTACTGCTACAATGTACAGCCGGGTGTTGCCATAGATTATGCCACCGGTGACAGTCATCTGAATGGAAAAAATAACCAGAATTCCCATAATAGTTCTGCAAAGGAACACGCATCCGCGGTCTATATTTTAAATACTAACACCAAAAAATTCCACAAACCGGACTGTCATTCGGTAAAGCAGATGAGCAGTAAAAACCGAAAAAAATACAAGGGGCTCCGCAAGAAATTGATCAAAGACGGATATTCCCCTTGTAAAAACTGCAACCCATAACGGCTGCCCTATTTCCCAATGATTTCATCGGTATTGATAAACTCATACGGTGTCTGCTGGTAAACGTAATAATTCAGCCAGTTTGCATAAAGGATATTTCCATGTGACCGCCACTGCAGCATCGGCCGCTGCGTTGGATCATCATCCGGATAATAATTACACGGAAGCGTGATCGCAAGTCCCTTCTCTCTGTCACGCTTATATTCACTGTCTAATGTCATCCGGTCATATTCCGGGTGTCCCATCACAAAAATCTGGCTGCCATCCTGATTGATTACCAGAAAAACCCCCGCCTCTTTTGATTTTGCCAGAATGGTCAGTTCTTCATGCTTTAAAATATCTTCCTCCCGGATCTCGGTATGCCGGGAATGTGGAGCATAAAAATAATCATCAAATCCGCGTACCATCGGAATCTTGCGATTCATTACATGGTGCCGGAATACCCCGAACATTTTCTGCTTTAGATCATATTTTTGGATTCCGTAATGATAATAAAGTGCAGCCTGCGCTCCCCAGCACAAATGCAGGGTGGATGTCACATGCTTTTTGGACCACTCCATAATCTCACACACTTCATCCCAGTAATCGACTTCTTCATATTTCATCTGTTCCACCGGTGCACCGGTAATGATCAGCCCGTCAAAATACTGGTTCTTAATTTCCTGAAACGTCTGATAAAACTTGTTCAGGTGGCTCTTTGAAGTATGCGTGGATGCATGGGATGCCGGTGCAAGCAGCGATACGTCTACCTGTAACGGGGTGTTTGACAATGACCGAAAAATCTGCAATTCCGTCTCTTCTTTCAGTGGCATCAGGTTCAGAATCACGATATTGATCGGACGAATATCCTGATGCATCGCACGGGACTCATCCATCACGAAAATATTTTCCTGTTCGAGGATCTCCTTTGCAGGCAGATCACTTTGTGTTCTGATTGGCATAACTTTTTCTACCTCCCACCAAATTGTTTTATAAATGTATCTTCGGAAATAATCGGAATTCCCAGTTCTTTTGCCTTACGATTCTTAGATGATGCGGATTCTACGTCATTGTTGACAAGATATGCCGTCTTTTTTGAGACGCTTCCTGTCACTTTTCCGCCCTGGCTTTCTACATAGGCCTTAAATTCATCCCTGTTTTTATAGTGATGCACATCTCCGGTGATCACAAAGCTCAGTCCCGCACAGCTTCCGGAAGAAGTATCCTGCACTTCTACATGTTCTATCGAAAGTTCATGAAGCAGATCCTCAAACCCACTGTGGTTTTTTTCATTCTGATACCAGGTTACAATTGATCGGGAACGTTCCGCTCCGATCCCCTCAATATCCTCAAACCCGTCCCCCTGATGCAGACGTTGCAAAAAGCCTTCAAAACCAATGGCGGCAACAATTTTTTTCCCGGCATCCACACCGATCAGCGGTATGCACAGGGCAAATATAAAGTTCACCGGATGTACCTGCCGGCTTTTTTCAATGGACTGTTCCATATTTGCCACAGATTTTTCACCAAAGCCCTCCATCTGGCTGATCTCCCCGAAATGCTCTTTCAAACGGAAAATATCCGCAAATTCATGGATAAATCCCGCATTCATAAAACGGAGCATCGTCTGAATGGAAAGACCGTCGATATCCATCCCCCACTTGCTGACAAAACGGGTAAATTTCTTGACATTTTTGGCTGTACAGTCCGGATTGGTACAATGCAGGGTCTTTGTGCCACTGTTTTCACTCACATGAACTTTTGTCGGTGCATGGCACACCGGACACTGGGATGGAATCTCCGGAGCACCTACAGCATCTTTTACCGCAATACATTTCGGAATGATCTTATTAGCTTTGATCACGGAAAGTGTACACTCTTTTCCGATTCCCAGACGCTCGATCTCGCTGATATTGCATAGAGATGCTCTCGATACCGTTGTTCCCTCAATCTGCACCGGTTCAAACACGGCAACCGGGGAAATCGTAGACACCGCACACGACCATTCGATATATTTTAGTTTTGTATCCACGGCCTCATCCTGCCATTTGAACGCAAAACCGGCGCGTGTCGCATGATGCCCGGTCACGCTTCCCGATGCCGCATAATCCGTATCATCATAACAGATCACCAGACCATCTACCGGAATATCCATTTTTCCGCTCTCTACAAGTTTCGTCCATCGGTCAATGACTTCCGGAAGTTTTTGGGCGGTTGTCGCTTCCCTGTCTACCACATCAAATCCCAGTTCTTCCAGAAAGTGCATCCGCTCTCCCCACGATACCATCGGCTCATCCAGATGCACCAGTGTAAATGCATGAAACCTGACATGGCGTGCCTTCACTTCTGCCGGATCTTCCAGATTCAGCGTTCCGGATGCCAGATTTCGCGGATTTGCATATTTTTCATCGTCATCCTCAATCATGTCGTTGATCTGTGCAAAATCTGTATAGGATATGGCAGCTTCTCCTCGCACAACCAGATGCCCCTGATACGAAATCTTTTGCGGGAATCCTCCGATAGCACCCTTTAAAAATGTAATGTTGGTACCCAGGTTTCCATTTCCTCTGGTAAGAATTTTTACAAGATTTCCGTTATCATACGTCAGAACCAGCGTAAGTCCGTCCAGTTTCCATGACAGCCAGATCGGATAGCTCCCGCCCATTGCTGCAGTTCTTCCACCTGTTTGGTCTTCGCCAGAGAAAGTGCCGGATACTCATGCGGTTCTTTTTGTCCGCTTCCGGATTCTTCATATCCGGCATTCTGCGTCGGGCTGTCCTTTATAATATATCCGGTTTTTTCTTCCAGCGTGGTAAGCTCATCAAACAAAGCATCCCACTCATAATTTGGCATGATTTCATCCTGTCCGTTATAATACGCAGCTGATGCTGCATTCAACTGTTTTACCAGTTCTTCAATCCGTTGCTTTTCTGTTTCCATTTTTGTTCTCTCTATCTATATGATGATTTACCACCGTATACGTGCCATGTATGGCAGAATTGCGTGGTTTTCGTTTTGATTTTTGTGATTTTTCCATTGGTCGCACAGCTGATTGCTCGAATGTGCGATCAACTGTTTTAACTTTTTAAATTCCTCCGGTGTAACATCCCGGTACTTTCCTGATTCGAGATCTCCCAGTTCAATATTCATGATCCGTACACGTACCAGTTTCTGTACACGGTACCCAAAATATTCACACATGCGTCGGATCTGTCGGTTTAATCCCTGTGTCAGAATGATCCGGAACTGTTTTTTTCCTGTCCGTTCTACCCTGCATTTGCGCGTTGTCGTGCCAAGTTCCACAAGCGGAACACCGTTTGCCATACCATGCAGAAATGCATCCGTCACCGGACGGTTCACGGTAACAAGATATTCTTTTTCATGCATATTTCCCGACCGCATAATTTTGTTGACAATCTCACCGTTATTCGTCAACAGCAAAAGTCCTTCCGACTCTTTATCCAGACGCCCGACCGGATAGATCCGTTTCGGATAATGCAGGAAATCAATCACATTATTTTTTTCCCTTTTTTTCCGCCGTGCAGACAATACCCGCCGGCTTGTTAAGCG
>ENA-OQHY01000024-OQHY01000024.1-human-gut-metagenome-genome-assembly--contig:-NODE-24-length-74424-cov-6.333001_pt1 | contig 74424 bp, 80 predicted proteins | sample MGYA00242570_ERZ504733 | MGnify/ENA primary metagenome ERZ504733 (study PRJEB26092, sample SAMD00036219) | human gut metagenome | host: Homo sapiens | study: EMG produced TPA metagenomics assembly of... | reverse complement strand
TTGATTTTCGATATTTGAATTAATATATTCAAAATGTTTACCTCCACTTTTTAAGTCATCCACAATGAACTGCATGACGTCATCATCCAGCTTTTCTATTTCCTTTTGTGGCATTCCGGTTTTTAATCCCTTAAGTTCATCATTAGAGTCCCGAAGTGCTTTGTTTGAGCCCTTAAGTTCATCATTAGAGTCCCGAAGAGTTTTGTTTGAGCTCGTCAGTTCGTCATTGGAGTCCTGAAACGCTTTGTTAGAGCTTATCAGTCATCGTTTGAGTCTTGAAGAGCTTTGTTGTCCTTTAGCTGTTGTTTGTTGGTAGCGCTCAACTTTTCAGTCAAGGCTTTCAGTTCCTTTTCCGACAGTTTCAACAAATCTTTTTTCCGGTTGACGTGCACTACTGCTGCTGCAATGACAACCAACAGCATAAGTATACATATTATCGTCACGTTTTTCCAGATGGCTTCCTTTTGGAGCTTTTCATTGTAAGCTGACAATATTACATGCAGGTTGGTATACAGCTCTACCCGTTGCAGACGACTATTGTATGCATGTGCGTCTTTCAATGTTTGATTGATATATTTCCGGGCTTTGTCAAGATCATTTTTGTTTTTATAAAGCAACAGAGCAACATCCTGCAATGCCAGACTCTCATTGTTAGCCGACATTACATCGCTAATGGCAGCAAGCAGCAGATAACGCCTCTGCTGCTCCCACAGTTTATTGTTGCCGTAAGCCTTTGACAGAGCGTATGCCGCCCTGCCGTACATGCGGTTTTCGGGTCCGAACATTTGCATTGCCTTATTCAATGAAGCACTAATCTCATTGATACTCCTGCCTGAGGAAAAGAGATTTATACCTTTCATATAATAATACATTGCACTATTCTTCGGACAGTAGTATAGTGCCTTGCCAATATATTCCTTGAACAGTTCGTTATAATGTTTGCTGAATTCCATTTTCTGACAATGTGCATTCAGATTGTAATAAAGTGAACTCTGGGCGCAGTAGAAAAGGAAATTTTGCTTTGGATCGGATTGTGGTATCTCGATTTTGTCCAGACTTTCCTTCGCCTCAATATAGAAGCCTCGTTCAATCAGCAGACTTGCCTTTGTAATCAGGAATCGGTTGCAATAATCAGAATTGCCAGTCTGTTTGGCAAGGCTTATTCCCCTTTGGATATACACCATTGCCGAGTCGTAAACGTATAGACTATACTCGTTTGCCAACTGTTCATATATGCGTAGCTTGTCTGCCGGGTTGGTCACGAATTTAGCTCCAAGCTTAATGTCTTTTAGCCTTTTTTCTTTTATGACATCATAATCCGCACTATGGGCTATTACTGAGTCTAATCTTTCGTAAAGTTTGTTATTGTCTGCGCGAGCATTAATGATCGACAGACAGATAGTTATGGTCAATATCAATGTCCTCATAGGTCTTTGAATATTTAGATCTTCCTTTTTTATCTACAAATTTATAGATTTTTTATTAGATATATTATATGTATTTTCTACTTTTTTTTAATCGTTTTTTTTCGATTCTTACTTACCCCCCCCCCATTTCACGTTGTGTAAGTTGCTGTTTATCTGATAGTTGTGAATTTTTCATATTACTCATACTTACTTGAAGCTTACTCAACGCACTTTAGCCTACAGGATATATATACCTTTGCATCGAAGATTTTGAGAGGCGCAAATTCCGAATTTAGAAGAAACGTTTTGATTGAAATAATAATACGTATAATACGATAAAATCAAAAAACTTTTTTAATGATGTCAATGAAATTTTTCAGGAAAATTTGTTTTGTCGTAACTCTCTTGCTTTTGGCTATGCCAATGGTTGCCGCAACCGCAAATGGTGTTGGCAAAAGCGAAAAGAAGGTTTGGCAAGATTCAGATCCGTCTAAGGAGAATTATTTTAACAACCGTCGTGCTCTCGTGGGACCGGGATGTACAATCAATAGCATTGGTGATGGTGTTCAGGTGGTTTCTGGAACAGCTAATCTTCAGAACCTTTGCAACGAGAATATGGATGATTATGCTACTATTCCGGCGCTTGTTGGAGCTACCGTAGTAGCAAGTCCTATTATCAGCGTTAAGGACAATCAGCATTATTATGCTGGTGGTACAGAGGCTGGTTTTGTCATTTGTGCAAAATCAGGGGCAAGCATCCTTACTCTCGATTTAGTACAGTTCTATAAGATTCAGTTCCTTAAGGACGGAGAAAAAGTAGACAAGCCCCAGTCGATCTCTACCGGTAAGTCTGTCACTGGTCTTGGACTGTCGTTGCTGACAATTCCTGGTTCTGGTCAGGTTAACAAATTGTATATGGCAACTGCACCTGGCGATTTTGATGAGATTAAGCTCGTTCAGTGTGGAGTTGATGCTAAAGTGCTCTCTGCTATAAATATCAAGTATGCGTTTGTAGGCAAGGCTCGTGAGTATACTATTACCAACAATAAGGAGAATGGTATTTCTAAATACGCTGAAGAGCAGGGTAGAAAGACGTTTACTCTGGATGCGCAAGGCAAAGAGCCAACTCACACATTAGGTGAGGTGTCACGTGGTGATGTGATTGATGAGGATCTTGACAATGGCTATGCTGCTGTTGTAGGAGCATTAGTTCCAGTATCAACTCCTGTTACTGTTGTTGCCAAACCCAGTGATGGCAAGGAAGCATTCCCTAATGGAACGGAAGTGGGATTCAAGTTTAATGGATTTAATCTCGCCAATCTTTCGGTAGGCTCTGGCGTTGAACTCACACTTTTCAACAAAGAGGATAAAGAAATAGGCAAGTATGACATCTCTGATAAACTCCTTGGTCTTGGACTGATTGAGGATACCAAGGACGGTGAAGTCGTTATGAGAGCTCCTGCAGCTTTCTCAGCAGCAAAGATTTTCTTCAAAGGCATAGGAATAGAAGTTGGTGGTACCTCTGTCAACTACGCCTTTGTGCGCATGGCTCCCGATGCAGCTTCTCATCATTGTCCTATCAATGCAACATCAAGTCGTGACGTATCTGGAAGTGTCAATCAGTTCCAGTTGCAGCACAATGATACCGTACAGGTAAAATGGTCGATTGTAGATCGTCCAACAGGTTCAAATGTTGAATTGAACACAGAAACTGGCCTGGTTTCTAATCTTGATATTCCAGGCAAATATGTGTTTAAGGCAACAGTTCTTGAAGATGAAGGCAGAAGCGAAAAATGCTATGAAGAGACAACCCTCAACTATGCTCCCACATATGTTGCGGAGGAACACGGAGTGGATATCCTTGTCAATAAGGAGGGTGAGGAGCCTAAATATATGTTGAGCGATAAGTTTGGCGGTGGTTTGATACAGATATCCGATAGAATGATGAACCGCTCAGCCATACTTACTACTTCTCTCAACGATTTCGCCTATCGTCAGCCAGACGTTGAATTGGCTGCCAACACAGGTCTCGTTGGCATCAAGACTGCTGATGGCTCTAACTTTGCAGATGGCTTGAATGGCAATGCAAGAGCTTTCAATGGCAAGATGAAGGTTGGTTTTGTGGTATCTGTTAAGGCTACCGGACTCGATGCTGATGTGCTTAATCTCTATAACATCAAGCTCTACAATAAAGGCAAGGAAGTGACTGGAGATGTAACAACCAATTGGGATGCCATCTCAGCCGGACTTATCGGTAAAGAGGAAACACGTAAAATGTGTCTGAACGTTGAAGTGCCCGCGGCTCTGTGTTTGATGAGATTGTACTTTATAAAACAGGCGTTCTTTCTGCCGACCTCTCACAGCTCAATATCTACTATGCGTATGTAGCCGATGCAGATGCCGACAATGCTACAATCAATCCCGTTTACGGCGCTCAGGTGGTATCTACAAACAATACCAATGCATCAATCGACTTTGCAAACACTCAGATGGTCCAAGTTGCCAACATTGGCAACGGCTACAACGAGTTGAGCAATTTGATTGACGACTCGATGGATACATACTTGACTCTCCCGTTGGGCGTAGATTGGGAGGCTCTACAATCTCAGTCAATATGGGTAAAGTAGTTGATAAGGGACAGCAGCTTGTTATGGTAACCCAGAATCTGGCTTTAGGATTGGGTGCAAGTCTGGGCGAAGGTCTAAAGTTGACCACCTATCTTGATGATGAGAAGCAGGAAGAACTGACAAGCTGGAAGGTTCTTGGTGCTGATATTATTGGCAGTAAGGGCGACAGCTATGCCGTGCTTAATCCTACCAAGTCGTTCGATCAGGTTCGTATCACACCTGTTAAGGCACTCTCTGCTCTTGAGAATCTTCAGATTAAGGGCTTCGCTCTGCGTACTGACATGAACGACGACGGAACCCTCAACGGATACGATGACCTTCTGGTTCTTGATGAGGACAAGACTCTTGACGTGAAGAAGTCATACACTGGAGCCAAGATGCTGTTGCACCGTACATTCACCAAGAGTGCTGACAACAACAAGAAGGATGGAACTCTATCATTCTTCCCGTCGATATGACAGCAGCTCAGGTTAAGGAAGCCTTCGGCGAGGGCGTACAGATGGCAGAGTTCGACCGTTTGGAGAACAACTGGATAAAGTTCTCTACAGTAAACGTAGCCGCTGATGGTGTAGTGCTGCATAAGAATACACCTTATATAATATATCCTACTAAGGAGCCGCTCGGCAACTATTCATACACTATCGATGGTGTTACGAAGATTCTCGACGGTCATGTATATGTAGCCAATGGCATCAACTACGATGACCAGACATCTAATCTGACACACACAGTAAATGGCGGAGGCATGACCTACACCGGTTCGTACAGCAATCCGACTGCGGTGTCAAAGAATTCTTATATGTTCAGCAAGGGCGACCTGGTTCACACAAATAAAGACCATACTGTAAAAGCTTATCGTTGCTGGCTTAAGGAGGATATGCACACGGGCAAAATGTTGATGTTCTCACTTGATGGCAACGGCTTGGATGGTACAACCGGCATCCACGTGATTGAGGAGAACAAGCAGAATACAAACACCGGCATCTACAACCTTGGCGGTGTGCGCATGAACACCAACAATGTCGATAAGTTGCCGAAGGGTGTGTATGTTGTTAACAACAAGGTAGTGGTAAAGAAATAATATTATAACTGCATTATGAAAAAGAAGAAATACGTAGCTCCGGAGATTAGCGTTATCGAAATGGATCCTTTACAGATAATGGCTGGAAGCTTGAAAATGACCGTGGCTGGAGTCCCGACGGTGACGAAAAGAATGGATTCGGCATCGTAGAAGAAGGGATGATGATTACAAAGATGACGATTTCTAACCTTTAGACAACTAAATAACTCACTATTTTATTAAAGTTGAACGCCCTGCAAGTGTGAAAGCATTTGCAGGGCGCTTTCTTTGTTATTGCTGTCCGGTAAAACCGTTGTTTGGCGGTTTGCAAACGATTGCGGATGTGTGCGAACACATTAAGGGTTGATGTAGGTCAAAAATAGGCGTTTTTATGCGAAAAAAGAGTGTAAACACTTGTTTGTGTACGCAAACAATTGTAACTTTGCATCGTCAAAACAAGGGAACCGTGAGGCAACCGCTTGACTAACAACATTAGGTAAAAGGTATTGAAAGGATAATTCAATAGGAAAGTCTTAAGGGTAAAGAAGATTCAGGACGACATCAGAAGGTAAAAGATTAGGATAACTTCAATAGGAAGGTATTAGAAAAAGGTAAAAGATAGAAGGATAACAACACCGAAAGGGTATTAGGTAAAGGTAAAAGATTGAACAAGAGAGGATGACTTCTGATAAGGTATTATAAAAGGTGAAAAGTAAAGGGTAACTTTGGTAAAGGTCTTAAGTTTTGAAAGGTAAAGAAGTTTTTAGGTAAAGATTGTCAATAAAAGGTATATAGTTTGGTAGTTTTAAAGGTTAATAAGTAGAAAGGTTATGTTGATGACGGTAATGATGAGCTATTTGCAGCGACTGCTGCAATAGGAATGTGGGGAGAAGACAACAATAAATAGTCTTTCTCGCCACTCAAGATGAGACGGGAGTCTTGTTAAATAGTCGAGAAAATAAAAAAGTTAATAAATAAAGTTTGGTCCACCGCAGCGTTCGTTGCGGTGGATTTTTGTTTTTATTATTGCCCTACTTGTTAATAGGACAGCGTAGGTGGCGCATTTCGTGTCCGCCCCACATGGCATCGTTGCAGTACTCGAAGCCTACCGAGCGGTAGAGGCGTTCGGCGTTGGGGTTGCCTTTGTCTACGAGCAGCGCTGCGGGCAGGTTGAGGCTTGCAGCATGTTCCGAGGCACGCTGCAGCAGTTGGCGAGCAATGCCGCGACGACGGTATTCGGGGTAGATGGCTAATGAGTCGAGATAGAACTCGCCAGCTTCCGTCTCGTCGTCCATCTGCGAGTAGTCCATCTGGAGCTGTCTGAGTGCCTCCTCCTGGAAGCGGCGGCGCAAGCGGTGCAGGTCGGCTCCGTTGTAGCTACGATGGCACCGGCTACCGGTGCATACTCCACGTTGCCCTCTGTGGCTTCCTCGTCGACAGCTACGAAGCGTTGCGCCAGCTGTACTGCGAGTCGTCCATGAGTACGAGGTCGAGCATCATGTGATAGAAATCGTCGAGCGTGTGCTCCTTGCCAGCCAGATACTGGCAGCACTCTTCCGTCATCGCCGTCATAATGAGCTGTGCGATGTCGGCTGCGTGCGCTGGTGTTGCGGGAATAATAGTCATAAAAGTAGTTTTCTTTTTCCTACAAATTTAAGCAAAACTCCGCAGACCAACAACTATTTTGACATATATTAAGACGTGTGAAGTAGGTGGTGTGGTCTTGTGTTCTGTAAAATAAAATCCACTAAAACGTTTGTTTATATGGATTTAAATGCCTAACTTTGCAAAACTATCAAACCATTTTTGTTAAATCAGGTAGTGGCAAGAATGGTGTAATTAGCGAAAATAGTATAAAAAGACAGATGAATGAGAATTCCGGCAGCAGGAACAGTGTCGGGGTTCTTGTTTTTTTGTTATGGTAATGTAAAATATTAATTAACAAACAAAAGAATCATGGCTTACATGTCACAAGAAGCTACGACAAGCTCGTTGCCGATTTGAAACAGCTCGAAACAATAGAGCGTCCGAAGGCTTCTGCAGCCATTGCAGAGGCTCGCGACAAGGGCGATTTGAGCGAGAATGCAGAGTACGATGCCGCTAAGGAGGCGCAGGCTCATCTTGAGGAGAAAATCAATCGCTTGAAGGTTGCTATCTCTGAAGCAAAGATTATTGATACATCGCGTCTGAGCACCGACTGTGTTCAGATTCTCTCGAAGGTGGAGATGGTCAACCTCGCCAACAATGCTAAGATGGCCTACACCATCGTGAGCGAGAGTGAGGCTAACCTGCGCGAGGGCAAGATTTCGGTCAATACACCTATCGCACAGGGTCTGCTCAACAAGAAGGTGGGCGACGAAGTGGAGATTAAGATTCCGCGTGGCACTATCCGTCTGCGCATCGAGAACATCACATTCGCATAACACTTGAGTGTGGCTTGTCCGCACATCGCAGAGAGCGTAAGAAGCAGCCGATTGGGCGCACCATAATACGTTAAAAGCCAGAAGTCGCAGACTCGGAGTCTGAGGTTTCTGGCTTTTGCGTATATAAAAATATGTGTGAATGCGTGCGCTTATCCGTTATTTTTACTAATTTTGTAGAAATAAACATTTAAAACCTATTGTTATGGATATATTCTCAAAAATCGCCGCAGGCGAGATTCCCAGCTATAAGTGTGCTGAGAGCGAACAGTTCTACGCTTTCCTCGATATCAACCCGTTGGTGAAGGGCCACACACTCGTCATTCCGCGCCGCGAAGTAGACTACATCTTCGACATGGAGGATGAGGAGATTGCCGAGTATCAGGTGTTCGCAAAGAAGGTGGCTGTAGCCATCAAGCGTGCCTTCCCGTGCATCAAGGTGGGCGAGGCAGTGCTCGGACTCGAAGTGCCGCACGCACATATCCATCTCATCCCGATGCAGTCGGAGAAGGACATGCTCTTCTCTAATCCGAAGCTGAAGCTCTCGGAAGAGGAGTTCCGCGAGATAGCCGATAAGATATACACCGAGTTCAAGAAACTGTAACACCCCCAAACCCTGCAATATGAAGAGAAACATCGCCATTATCCTTGCCGGTGGAGTAGGCTCGCGCTTGGGTATGTCCACACCGAAACAGTTCTTTAAGGTGGCAGGCAAGATGGTCGTGGAGCACACCATCGACGTGTTCGAGCGCAACCAGCACATCGACGAGATTGCCATCGTGTCTAACCCGGCACTCGTTGCCGACTTCGAGAACATCGTGCTGCGCAACAAGTGGCGCAAGGTGAAGAAGATACTGAAGGGCGGAGCCGAGCGCTACTACTCGTCGCTCTCTGCCATCACCGCCTACCAGAACGAGGATGCCAACCTCATCTTCCACGACGCGGTACGCCCACTCGTCAGCCAGCGCATCATCGACGACGTGGTGAAGGCACTCGACACGCATCGTGCCGTGAACGTTGCCGTACCGTCTGCCGACACAATCATTGAGGTCGACGGCGACTTCATCACGAACATCCCCGACCGCTCCCGTCTGCGCCGCGGACAGACTCCGCAGGCGTCGACCGCCAGCTGATATCCGATGCTTACGACAAGGCACTCAAGGATCCCAACTTCCGCACTACCGACGACTGCGGCGTGGTGCGCACATACCTGCCGAAGAGCCTATCTTCGTGGTGCGTGGCGAGGAGAGCAACATGAAGCTCACCTATCGCGAAGACACCTACATGATGGACAAGCTGTTCCAGCTGAAGAGCACCGAGCCAACGACGTGCAGATTGGTGCAGACTCGTTCCGCGGAAAGGTGGCTGTGGTGTTCGGCGGAAGCTATGGCATCGGCAAGAACATCGTCGAGATGCTCGAGCAGAGTGGTGCTCATGTACACTCGTTCTCGCGCAGCGCAACGCACACCGATGTGGGCGACGACAACCAGGTGGCACTCGCTCTGTCTGCGGTGGAGCAGAAGGAAGGACACATCGACTACGTCATCAACACCGCCGGTGTGCTCAACCGCGAGCCGCTTGCTTCGATGGAGTACGACACCATCCTGAAGGCGGTGCAGACCAACTATATGGGTACGGTGAATGTGGCTCTGCGCTCACGTCCTTATCTGCAGCGCACACGCGGCAAGCTCATCTTCTTCACATCCAGCTCGTACACCCGTGGTCGTGCCTTCTACAGCATCTACTCGTCGACAAAGGCTGCCATCGTCAACTTTGTGCAGGCTGTGGCGCAGGAGTGGGATGCCGACGGCATCAGCATCAACTGCATCAACCCAGAGCGTACAAAGACACCGATGCGTCAGCAGAACTTCGGCGTGGAGCCCGACGAAACGCTGCTCATGCCGGAGCGTGTGGCTGAGGCTACGCTGCGCACCCTGCTCACCGACTGCACGGGTCAGGTGATAGACGTGCGTCGACCAGTAGCCAACTAATCGGCTTGTCAACTTGTCAACTCGTCAACTCGTTTACTCGTCAACTTAAAAAATGAATTATATAAACGAATTCAAACAGCGCAACCTCCGTCGTGCGCAGCTCAAGCAACTCTCCATTCTTGAGGAGATAGACCGCATCTGTCGCAAACACGACATCAAGTACTGGCTCGACGGAGGCTCTCTGCTTGGTGCCGTGCGCATGGTGGCTTCATCCCGTGGGATGACGACATAGATATAGCGATGACACTCGACGACTCGCGCCGCTTCGCCGAGGTGGCTCCCAAGGAGCTGCGCAGCGGACTGGTGCTACAAACGCCCGAGACGGAGCACCCCCGCGAACCTATTATGAAGGTACGCGACCTCAATTCGTTCTATGTCGAGGGCACGGAGGACTTCTCGCTCGACTACTCGAAGGGACTCTTCGTTGACATCTTCCCGTTCATTCCTTACCCTAACGTCTCGCGCAGCTTCTGCAAGCGTTACGGCAAGGCGATGTCTAAGTGCTACTCCATACTGCACCACTCGCATCAGTACTCGTGGCGTGCCACGTTCGAGTTGTTCTACTTCGGTGCAAAGTATCTCTTCTGCAAGGCGATGTGGGCAGCGGCTTTCGCTCTTCGCAAACGCGACACCTACATCTCCAACGTGCTCATCAACAACGGCTACGGCATCATGCACCGCCGCGACAGCCTCTTCCCACTCTCCACTATCGAGTTCGAAGGCAAGCGTTTCGCTGCGCCTGCCGACCCCGACGCTTATCTGCGCGACCTCTACCGCAACTATATGGAGGTGCCGCCGAAGGAGAAGCAGAAGGTGCACGCCGTGTTTATCATGCCCGAGCTTATTGAGGAGGCAGACACCGAGAAGTAATGAGGCTGACTATAGCCATCTACAGCATCTCTTGCTAACTACAATTATTTATACGAAATGAATCAGACCGAAACCGTAGCGGTGGTGATGTGTACATACAACGGAGCGAGTCGACACCTTGCAGAGCAGATCGACTCGCTCTTTGCGCAGACACTGAAGCCGAAGGAGATAATCGTGCAGGACGACTGTTCTACCGACAACACTATGGAGTTGCTCGCCGACTATGCTCGCCGTGCGCCCGATGGGGTGCAGATGCGTGTCTATCAGAACGCGCAGCAGCAGGGCATCAACCGCAACTTCTTCTCTGCCATGCGCCGTTCCACCGCCGACCTCATCGCCGTCTGCGATCAGGACGACATCTGGCTGCCTACGAAGCTCGAAGAGCAGTGCGCCGCCATCGGTCAGAACATGATGTGTGTCTGCCGTTCGGTGCCGTTCACCGAGACTGGTGCTGAGGTGCGCTATGACAGTCGCCGACCCAACTGCAACCTCATCCGTCTGTTCTATGCCTCGATGATGGGCCATTGCCAGGTGCTGCGTCGCGAGTTGCTCGACGTGATACCCACTGAGGATGAGTGCCCCGAGATATACCGCCGCACGTGCTACGACGTGATGACCGCTACAGCCGCAGCGGCTCTCGACAGCATCGTGCTCATCGACCGTGTGCTTGTGCGCCAGCGTCGCTACGCCGAGGCTGCCACATACGTGGGTGTCGACACCCATCGTGTGCGCTCTGCCGACAATGCTGCCTACATGGTGTGGTACGGCGTGTGCAATTATTCGAGGGTGAAGCCTCGGATGAACGCCCACTTCGCTGCTCGCCGCGACTTCCTTCTGTGGGTGGAACGCAAGTCGAAAGCCGCTTTCTCTGCTGCCGGCAACGCCAACTGGAATTGCGCCACGAAGTTCCCCACCACCGACAATGCTATCTTCAGCGACGGCTTGCGCCTACTCGGCTATGAGACGGGTAGGGGATTGAAGGCGTTCTTCGGCTTGCAGCGCATGTATGTGCGCTATCGTCACCGCATCTTCTATACACACGAAACCGACCCCGTGGCACTTCTGCGTGCCGTGCTCCATCCGTTCATGCAGATATACAACTACCGCTATCTATGAAGGTTTATTTCTACCATACGCAGAACATACAGTATTGCCTACGTCGTATGGCGGAGGGCGAGTTCCCGTCGCACTTTCTCTACGGAGCGTGCCACCTTGCCGACAACGGCATCGACGTGGTCTACCACCGTTCGCCGAAGCACGAACTCTCCCGACTGAAGACTGCGCTCTACACGGCGTGGCGTGTGCTCACGTGTCGCGAGCACTACGACGCACTCTACGCCACCCACTACAAAGGACTCGAACTTGTGGTGCTGCTGCGTGCCCTCGGCTTGTTCCGCAAGCCCATCATCGTGTGGCATCATCAGCCCATCGTGAAGTCGAAGAGTCGCCTGCGCGAACTGCTCGGTCGCTTCTTCTACAAAGGCTTCGACCGCCTAATCTTCTTCTCGCAGAAACTCGTCGACGACTCGCTTAAGCTCCGAAAGCCGACCCACGCAAGCTCGTCGTTGGGCATTGGGGTGCCGACCTCGCCTTTTATGATAAGATAAAAGCGGAACTCAAAGCAGAGCAAATCTCCCCATCTCACCATCTCACCCCCTCACCATCTTTCATCGCCACGGGCAAGGAGCAGCGCGATCAACCCACGCTCATCGAAGCTTTCAACCGCACCGGTCGCCACCTTATATTATATATAGGTATCAATCCGAACCCTAACGTGCCCAACCCCAACCTCGAAGCCGTGGAGCGTTGCGAGCCAGCCGACAATATCGACGTGGTGAAGATTTGCGGACTGCTGCCTTACGAGATAGCGCGCGAGGTGGCGAAAGCGACTGCGTTGTAATCTGTTGCCACCGCACACGCTACACCGCCGGACTCACCACCGTGGTGGAAGCACTCGCCCTCGGACTACCCATCATCTGCAGTCGCAATCCGCAGATACCCGTCGACTTCGACCGCCTTGGCTGTGGCATCTCCGTTGAGTATGGCGATGTTGAAGGCTGGCAGCGAGCCGTCGAATACATAGCCACTCACCCCGACGAGGCACGCCTGATGGGGGAGCGCGGTCGCGCTCTTGCCGAGCAGATGTTCAACGACGAACGCTGCGCAAAGGAGGTAGCGGAGTGGATAAAACAATTTAGTTTGTAAAAATTACAACTATTCCTTTGCTGTTTCAAACTTTATCTGTATCTTTGCCAAGTATAAAGTATAATTGGCTAAAAATAATCATTATGAAGGAACTGAAAGGAACAAAAACAGAGCGCAACCTGCAGGAGGCTTTCGCAGGTGAGTCGCAGGCACGCAACAAGTACACATACTACGCATCAAAGGCTCGCAAGGAGGGTTATGAGCAGATTGCAGCTCTCTTCGAGGAGACGGCGCAGAACGAGAAGGAACACGCAAAGATGTGGTTCAAGTATCTGCAGGGTGGTGCCATCAAGGACACCATAGAGAACCTGAAGGACGCTGCTGCAGGCGAAAACTACGAGTGGACTGACATGTACGATCGCATGGCTAAGGAGGCTGACGAGGAAGGCTTCGCAGAGATTGCTGCCGCTATGCGTGGCGTAGGTGCTATCGAGAAGCATCACGAGGAGCGCTATCGCAAGCTCTTGCAGAACATCGAGGACGGCGTAGTGTTCTCTCGCGACGGCGATTGTATCTGGCAGTGCCGCAACTGCGGTCACATCGTTGTAGGCAAGCAGGCTCCAAAGCTTTGCCCAGTGTGCAAGCATCCGCAGGCGTACTTCGAGCTGAAAGCAGAAAACTATTAAAAGTAAAAAAGTAAAAAGTAGGAGGTATGGGCATCTTGCCCATACCACGCCACCACAAAGCTTTTAAAAGTAAAAGAGTAGAAAAGCTCTTAAACTAACCGTTTCCGCAAAACTTTTGCTTCAAAGTTTGCGGAACGAAATAAAAAGCGTACCTTTGCACTCGCAAAACGCCAATGCCCAGATGGCGGAATCGGTAGACGCGCTGGTCTCAAACACCAGGTGGGCAACCACTCCCGGTCGAGCCGTCTGGTACTGTATACGACTAAGAGTTGGTTTCAACACTTAGTCGTTTTTTATGCACTTTCCCCAATATTCCTCCGTATGTTCCAGATTTAGTTTAAATAATATCAGTTGCGTAAAAAAATCTCCCATATCTCCCATTTTCGGATTTCTGCCGTTCTAACTCGCTGATTGTGAGCGGTAAGCGAAACCCCAATAGGCTGGTAGATATCTGAATGTCAGTATCTCCCAGCCCATCTCCCAGCCTTATCTTCCATCCGATTACCACGCTATGACAACATCGTTGTCCTGCTACGGCAATGTCGTTGTCCCGCTACGGCAACATTGTTGTCCCGCTACGGCAATACTGTTGTCCTGCTACGGCAACATTGTAGTACTATTTTTATCGTTGCTATCGTGTCCCGATTTAACGAGGTATGAATGATGATAGAGTTAAAAAATGTAGAATATAATCTACATTTTCTGTTAAATTGGCTCATTGTATTGATATTATGCCTAAATTTGGGCAACAGATATTAACTAATGTTCCAACCCTTTAAAACATCATGATTATGAAGAAGATTATTTTACCCTTTGTTCTGATGCTGATGTTCTTATCTACACTGTTTGCCTTTGCAGAAACGGTTGTCTATACACCAACATCCCAGTCGTCGTCAAAAGCGCAAGTTGCATCTACGCTTAGTGCTACCTTAAAGCCATCGGGATTGTTGATGGTGAACCATCTGACTCCATGCAAATTGCAGGTTGTGGTCACTAACAATGGCGACGAAGAATACAACGGTGTTATAAAGATTGTCGGCTATTATAAACCGGAATATCCTGAAAACGAGGCTGAAGTTAGATATACGAATGGCGAAGGTGACAATATCACGGTCGCACCTCATTCTGACGCTACGCTCAACCTTGATGTTTCTCTTTATACCAAGGATCCTTTTGAGGATTGCCCATACTTCTATTTCTGGGTTAAAGACAAAGATGGAAACGATATGGCATCGGCTGTAAAAGTGGCTATCGACAAAGATCCTAAGCCGTATTTGGTGCTTGTTGGTGTGGAGAATAACGCCACTCCAAACGAGTTTGAAAACGCTTATGTCGGTGATAGTTACTGCAGATTTCCTAAGGTGAACGATGACTTTGCCTTGGTGCGCTATGCTTTTAGAAATATCGGTAGTGCCGGTAAGTTGCATTTTACTATCTCGTGTGCCGATCCCGCTTCGTATAACGAAAGCTTTATCAGCAGAGATTATCCGTCGTTCGATGTGCCTGGCGATAAGAGTACTTTCTATCTTGAGGAGAAGTTCTATCCTGCCAATTTGGGATACAGGGCGATGCATATTAGTTTTGATGTGCAATATTTAGATTCGGAAGCGTCTCCTTGGGGATTTGTGACGATAAAAAACTATATGTACCATTTGGCTTTGGTAGAGGATGAGACTAAAGGTCTTACTGTTCCGGCTAACATACAAATCCTCTATGTAGCAGGTAAGTCTACAGGCTTGGACGCTTGCAAAGCAACCGATGGCTTCAATGTTTTTGGAGGCATTGGAGAACTTGTCGTTGGCTCCGACAAGTCAGAGCAGCTTGCTGTATTCGGCATTGACGGAAGAATGGTCAGTCGCGAGAGCGTAGAGGCAGGTGTAGAAAAGCATATTACCCTACCTGCTGGTGTCTACATAGTGAAAGGCATGAAGGTTGTGGTACGCTGATTAGGATATTATTCTTGATGTTAGTATATAAAAGAAATACGGCGCTACTCTCATCGAGCAGCGCCGTAATCCTATGTTTAACTAAAAATCCTTTTTCGTAATTAATGAAGAGTCTCACGATCCTTCATAGCTACCTGTTAAACAATTTACCTTAAACCTAATAACTAAAAACCTAAATCTATTACTACTAACCTAAACAATCTATTAACCTTTTGACGATGCAAAGGTACGCACTTTAGCTCAATCTGCAAACTTATTATGTATAAATGTGTCGGAAAATGCGCTTTTATTGATATAAATCAAACATCGTGTGTTCGTGCACACTGAAAAGATTGTTTTTGATTGGGTTTGTCATGGTTTCGATGTGTAAGTTTTATCGTGATTTTGGTTGTAAATCGTAAATAGGAGGTATGGCATCCTGCCATACCCATGCACCCACTGGTAAGGGATAAATAGGAGGTATGGCATCCGTGCCATACCCACGCACCATCGCTAAGGGATAAAGAAAGAGGGTATGGCACGGATGCCATACCCTCTTGAATATTTTCTGGCTGCGTGGGTATGGCAGGATGCCATACCTCCTAAATATTTTCTGGTTGGTGCAGCGGAGACCGCTGCATCCCCTGATGTTTATTTCACGAGCATCTTGGTTGTTTTCTTGCCACGCTTCACGATGTTCACACCCTTTTGTGGTGCGTTCAGACGGCGACCTTGCAGGTCGTAATACTCCGCTGCCGTGTCGTCCGACACCGTCGGCGCATCAATACCAGTAGCTGCTTTATCTGTGAAGTAACCAGTGGTGTAGTTCGCCATTTCCTTACCTACCTTATTTTCGTCGTAAGGTACGGCACCCACAAGGTTAGTGCAGTCTGCAAACATATTTTTGTCTTTTTCACATGCTGTTGTCACGAACTTATCGCTTGTATAGATGGTTGTGAGTGCTTTGCAGTCATAGAACATCCAACTCATATCCGTCACGTTTTGTGTATCGAAGTTTGATACATCAAGTGTTTTGAGTGCCGAGCAGTCGTTGAACATGTAGCTCATGTCCGTCACGTTTTTAGTGTCGAAGTTTGCAATGTCAAGTGTAGTGATAGCCGAGCAGTAAAAGAACATGTAGCTCATGTCCGTCACGTTCTGTGTGTTTAAGTTTGAAACATCAAGTGTAGTGAGAGCCGAGCAGTCACTGAACATGCCGCTCATGTCCGTCACGTTCTGTGTGTTGAAGTTTGAAACATCAAGTGTCGTGAGAGCCGAGCAGCCACTGAACATGTAGTACATGTTTGTCACGTTTTGTGTGTCTAAATGTGAGACATCAAGTGTAGTGAGAGCCGAGCAGTCACTGAGCATGTAGCTCATGTTCGTCACGTTTTGTGTGTTGAAATGTGATACATCGAGTGTTGTGAGAGCACGACAGCCCCAGAACATGCCGCTCATGTCCTTCACGTTCTCTGTGTTCAGATATTCAATACCCTCTATGGTTGTTAAGTCTGTGCAACCATTGAACCATTCACAGCAACTCGTTGGGCGTGCATTGGCAAATGATGCATCGAAGACAACTTTCTTGATGATATTTGCATTCGATCCATCGTCATTGGGTTTATACCAACCCGGGGCATTTTCGATCTCATTCAGCGCAAACGCTCCATCGGGTTTTTGGTGTCGTGTTTGAATGTCAGCGTGTTCGTGGCTTCGTCGAACACGGCATACGATTCTGCGACTTTTGAGGCTATATCTGTGAAGTAGCCAGTGGTGTAGTTCGCCATTTCCTTACCCACCTTATTTTCGTCGTAAGGTACGGCACCCACAAGGTTAGTGCACTCTGCAAACATATTCTCGTCTTCTTCACATGCTGTTGTCACGAATTTGTCGCTTGCATAGATGGTGGTGAGAGCTGGATCGGAGCAGAACATAAAACTCATATCCGTCACGTTCTTAGTGTCGAATTTTGCGATGTCAAGTGTAGTGATAGCCGAGCAGTTAAAGAACATGAAGCTCATGTCCGTCACGTTCTGTGTGTTGAAGTTTGAAACATCAAGTGTCGTGAGAGCACGACAGTCACTGAACATGCCGGTCATGTTCGTCACACTTTGTGTGTCGAAATTTGATAAGTTGAGTGTTGTGAGAGCGGAACAGCCACTGAACATGAGAGACATACTCGTCACGTTTTCTGTGTTTAGGTATTCAATGCCTTCTATGGTTGTAAGGTTCTTACAACCATAGAACCACAAGTGGCAATTTGTTGGACGTGCATTAGCAAATGAAGCATCGAAGACAACTTTCTTGATGATATTTGCATTCGATCCATCGTCATTGGATTTATACCAACCTGGGGCATTTTTGCCCTCATTCAGCGCAAACGCTCCAGCGGGTTTGTTGGTGTCGTGCTTGAATGTCAGCGTGTTTGTGGCTTCGTCGAACACGGCATACGACTCTGCCTCTTGGGCAAATGCATGGCTACCATAGATGGGCAGGCACATCAAGATTGCAAGTACCAGACGAGCAATCGGGTGTAAAAGTTTAGTTTTCATAATAGAACAGTTAAAAAAAAATATTAGTATTTGGTTGGAGGGTGTGCATTCTATGTTTATATGCACACCCTCCTCTTGAATATTTCAGGGTGCGTGGGTATGGCAGGATGCCATACCTCCTAAGTTAGTTGCTTGGTGTGAAGCGCAGGGTGTATGTGTATGAGTTCCATGACGGAACCTCGTACTGCGAGAGGCAGCCGTCGCCACCGCAAGAGTTGTTGCCCAAGCCGCGCTGTGCGTAGTCGAAGTGGGCGTAGATCTGCGGGTCGCGAGTGAGGTCGTACCAGTGGAGCTGCGAGTTCCACATCGAGTCGCCCCATGTGCACCAGCGTGTCTCGTCGTAGTGGCCGAGCGAGAAGGCTGCCTGACCCTCTGTCTCGATGTTCAGGGTGAGCGGCTTGCCGAGTTCGCTGTTGTTGCGCAGCGTGAGCGAGCGCATATCCTGATGGTCACCATAGGTCTGTGGGTGGATCATCTCGTCGACCATGTCGTCTACCGTAGTCTGGTAGCGGCCGAGCATTGAGCCGGTCTTGCGGTCGGCATAGTTAGACCACGGACCACGTGCGTAGTACTCTACGTCCTCGAAGCCTGCTGCGAACTGCATACCCAGACCCATGCGTGCCAATGAACCGCTTGGCGAGAAGGTTGTCTTCATGTCGACCACGCCGTCGGGGTAGAATGTATAGTCGATGGTGTACTGGCAGGCGTTGGCTCTGCCCTTCACCGACAGTGTAGCGTTGTCGCCGCTCTTGGCGAGTGCGCCGGTCACGCTGACGCTGGCAGAGTTGCTGAACGTCGGGCGGAAGTTGCGGTCGTTGTCCACCTTGCGGTAGCTGTTGAAGTCGGGACCCTCGGCGATGAGTGCCTTGCCGTTGTATGTCCACGACTGCATCTTGCCGTTGTTGAACTTGATCTCGAACTCGCCGTCGGCTGTCTTGCCTTTGACGGTCTGACCCTCTATGGTGAGTGCCGAGTTGTTTTCCATGTCAGCCTTGTGAGCGGCGAGCGTCGGGCGTTTGCCAATCTCGAACTGCTGTTCAGCTACGGCATAGCTTGCTCTGCCCACAGCGTAGCTCCTTGAGGCGCAGCGAGAGGTTGAGCAGATACTCAGCATCGTCAGTGACGGTTGTGGTGTACGGAATATCGATAGAAGCCTCTGTACCGGCAGCGATAGCCGGCATTTCTGCCTTACCCTCCTCGACGATGCGTCCGTCGCGCAGCACCTGATAGACGAGGTCGTACATCTCAAGGTCTACGAACGAGTTCTTGTTCTTCAGTGTCACCTTGCCGCCATCGAAGGCTGTGAACGCAGCGTTCTGATATACGCGCTTCACCTCGGTGAGTTTGCCCGTCCATGCGCGGTCGGGGGTGATGAGTCCGTTGTTCACGAAGTTGCCCTGGAAGCCTACGCCCACGCCACCGGTAGAGTTGTAGTCGTAGCCCGATACCCAGTAGTTGAAGCCGTTCTTGCTCTTGCGCTCGCCATTCACGAGTCGTGCAGGGTCGTAGAAACTCTGGTCAACCCAGTCCCAGATGCAGCCGCCGAGGATGCCGTTGCTTGCCTCGATAACGTCCCAGTACTCCTGCAGGTTGCCCACAGCCTGACCCATCGCGTGTGCATACTCGCAGATGAAGTAAGGCTTGCCGGCATATCCGTTGCTGCTGCCGCTCACGTTGCTCACGGTAGGATACATCGAAGAGCCGAGGTCGGAGTAGCTCATGTTGCCCTCGTAGTGGATGAGGCGGTTGTCGAGCTGGCGTATCTTGCTGATGCTCGACGAGAAGTTGCTTGCGCCGCCCGACTCGTTGCCCAGCGACCAGAAGATGACGCTCGGATGGTTGCGGTCGCGCATCACCATGCGCACCTCGCGGTCGTCGATGGCTGTGCGCCATGTAGAGTTAGAGGCGAGGTTCTGGTTGAAGTGGCACTCCACGTTAGCCTCGTCCATAGTGTACAGACCGTAAGCGTCGAACATGGCGTACATCTTCGGCTGGCGCGGATAGTGCGAGGTGCGCACCGTGTTCACGTTCGCCTGCTTCATCATCTCCACATCGCGCAGCATAGTCTCCATGTCGATGGCGCGTCCGTACTCGGGGTGAGCGTCCTGAGTGTTCACACCCTTGAAGAACACGCGCTTGCCGTTGATGTAGACGAGGTTGCCCTTCTGCTCAATATTGCGGAAACCGTACTTTGTTGAGAATACCATCTCGTCTGTGCCGTCGGCAGTCTGCTGCTTAACGACAACACTGTAGAGATACGGGTCTTCGGCGCTCCATGCGTGCAGACCGCTGAGTTGGCTGATTGTAGCATCGATGGTCTTGGTGTCAGTGCCGCTGTATTCGGCTGTAGCCGAGCCGACGGTCTTGCCTCATGGTCGAGCAGTTCAACGAGGAACTTCTTCGCAGCCTCCACGCCGTCGCGGTTGTCCACCTTCAGTGCCACCTTCAGCGTGCCGCTTGTAGCGTCCTCGCTGAGGTTGGGCGCAGTGATATAATGGTCGGCAACGAACACCTTCGGAGTAGCCACGAGATAAACGTCGCGGTGAATGCCCGAGAGGTGCCACATGTCCTGACCTTCGAGATAAGAGCCGTCGCACCAGCGATAGACGCGTACCGAAAGCTGGTTGTCGCCCACCTTGCGAAGTCGGTGATGTCGAATTCGGCATCGGTGTTAGAGTCCTGCGAGTAGCCCACGTATTTGCCGTTCACCCATACCACGGCAGCACTGTACACGCCGTCGAAGTGGATGAAGAGACGTTTGCCGTTCCACGATTCGGGCACGTTGAACGAGCGGCGGTAGAAGCCTATGGCGTTGTGGTCCTCCACACCGTAGTAGGTGTAGCCCACGTTGGCGTTCGGCGGATTGTTCTGGAACGGATATCCCACGTTGGTATATACCGGTGTGCCGTAGCCAGCCATCTCCCAAGAGAGCGGCACGCGGATCTTGTCCCAGGCAGAGTCGTCGTAGTCGGCAGCGAAGAACTCGCTTTCGCCAGGACCATTCTGTGTTCCGGGAACGAACTTGAACTTCCACTCGCCGTTGAGCAGTTGTGTCTCAGCGTTCTGCGGAGTGAGCCACGGCTCGTTGAATGCAGCGTCGCTCTTCATCGCCTCTACCGATGCGTAGGGTATGAACGTAGCGTGAGCATCCTCCTTCCAATCGCCTACCTTCTGCTGGTTCTGAATCCACGAAGCATCGAACTTGCGCTCGGTGGGGTTTGTAGTGCCACCGCCACCGGTTGAGCCGCCCTCCACGTCTTCGAGCGAAATCTCCTTGTACGTAGCCCACGAACGTGTGTTGCCCTGCGTGCTGCCGTAGAGGATAGACGACATGGCGAGGATGTTGCTCACAGCAGAAGCGTCGCAACGCTGTACGCCGTTGATGTACAGACCGTCCGACTTTAGCTCGATGGTGAGTTCGCCAGAGATGTCTTTCAATACTTCATAATGAGTTCTGCTTCTTGGGTCGAAGCAGTCGAGTTCCAAATTATTATTGCTCTTTGTGTAGAACAGATGTATTACGTTTACGCCGCCCCATCCAGTTGCGCCCTGCAGGTCGTCGCCGATAGAGAGGATGTTCTCGTTCGCTTTCGAGTCGTCGCAGGTGCTGAGGTCGAGCACAGCCTTAAAACTCTGCTTCTGGAAGTTTATCGCCGTCTCGTAATTGAACGACTTGCCGTCAGGCGTATAGTTGGTGAGTAGCGACTGGCGTGCCTGCACCGAGAGCGTGCCGCCTGCGAGGAGGCACACCAGCGAGAGCATGAGCACGAGGCGCTGTTTGATATTTGATAACATAATGTTTTTAGGTTTGTTGTAATATATAATAATGTGTATGCTTACGGAGCGTTATTTCTTTAGCAATGTCTTCTTGCCGCCCACGATGTAGATGCCATCCTGCAGACCCTCGGTGTTGTCCGTAGAGCGCAACTGCTGACCACCGATGTTGTGTACACCTGTTGTGGTGTTGGTGGTTTGCTCTGTCTGTACATCATTGGTCTCTACGCTCTCGATAGCTGTCTCTGGTGTGCTCGGGTCAACGAAGAGCCATTGAGCAGTCTCGAACTCCTTGCCAGGCATCTGTGTGGTAGCCGACAGACGGTTGTAGATGGTGTTCTGATAGAGATACATCGATGCACTTGCTTCCGTGTTGCGGCTTGAGATGGCGTATGCGCCTTCCACCGGCTCGATGCGCCACTCGTTGAATGTGCCTCCGTAGGCAGAGGGGGGGCCCCATAATTCGGCTCCCCACATGCTGTTGTCAGAACTGATGCGGTAGAAACCGGGAGTAGTCGTGCCCTCAATCAGTTCGAGAGTCACCTTTACTTTCTCTCCTCCAAGCACCAAACGTCCGTTCTCGGTACCGAGGAACTGCTTTGCGCCTACGTTGTAGAGGTTGTATGTACCTCCAGCGGTAGGCTCCACGCCCTTGTTGTCTTCGGCTACTGCTGTTGTGCAAGTGCCGAGCAGAGCAAGTGCTGTAATTAAAAGTTTGTTCATAATTGGTTTGTTATTAGTATTTTGTTTTCTTTGTTTTTAAGTATAGTAGACTTAGTGCTTGCCGTGCTTTGCCATTGGCTCTGCCTTCTCTGTAGCAATCATTTTAGGTCCGCGTATGCGTTCGTCAGGCTTCACGCCGCTACGTATTTCGATATTTATGCCGTCGGAGATGCCAGTCTGCACCTTGCGACGTTCGTATGTCTGCTTGTCGCCTTCGCCCTTGATGACGTACACATACGTGTCGTCGCCGTCGAACTCGATGGCACTCTCCTGAACAGCCAGCACGTTCTTCGCTTCTGCCAATACTATCTCCGCGTTGGCACTATAGCCCGAACGGATGTTTGTGGCGTTGGACGGAAGGTTTACGGCTGCCTTTATCTCAAACTGGTTGGCACCGTTCTGGTCGGTAGCCTTTGGGGCGATGTACTCCAATCGGGCATCGAACTTCAGATCCTGCAACGCACCGATGGTGATCTTCATCGTCATGCCAGTAGACAGACGACCCACTTCCGTCTCGTCGATGTTACCACGGAAGATGAGGTCGTTCATGTTGGCAACGGTGGCGATGGTTGTTCCGTCGTTGAAGGTGTTGGCAAGAATCACCGAATTGCCCACCTTCACGGGGATGTCGAGTATCAAGCCGGTGATGGTAGAGCGGATGAGCGTAGACGAAGCCGAAGCGTTCGACTTCGATACGCCGTCGCGCACCACTTCGAGGTTGTCCTGAGCTGCGTCCACCTCTTCGCGAGCCTGACGCAGTGCCTGCGCTATCTTGTCGTACTCGTCAGCAGCGACGAGTCCTTTGTCGAAGAGTGTCTTCTCGCGGTCGTAGTCGGTCTGCGCCTGCTTGCGGTTTATCTCGGCAAGACGCAGGCGCGACTGTGCTGCGCTGAGCGACCCCATGTCCGGGATTACCTTTACCTTGGCAATCACCTCGCCCTCCTGAACCGTCTCGCCAGCCTCTTTGAGTATCTCGGTGATGATGCCCGAGATCTGCGGCTTCACGTTCACCTCGTTGCGCGGCTCAATCTTGCCGGTGACGACGGTGGTCTTGCGGATGTCCATTCGCTGCAGTGTAAACTCGTCGTAGACTCCGGCTGAGGCTGCGACTTGATGTAAAGGAACACGAATGTCCCGATGAAGATCACGGCAACAAGTGCCATGAGGATGTATTTGAAGTTTTTTTTCATAAGCAGGGTTGTTTAGGGTTGAGAACTAAGCCTTTATTTTATAAGCCGAACTAAGCCTTCTTAAGCCTTTTTAAGCCGAGGGGACTAAGGCTAACTAAACCCTCCCCGACGGGGAGGGTTGGGAGGGGCTACTCATCTCTCATTGCGTCGACCGGTTTAATGCTCATGGCTCTCATGGCAGGGGCGAGTCCGGCGAGCACGCCGAGCAGCGATAGCACTGCCACAGCACCGACGGCTGTCCAGAAGCTAATCTGGAAGTGAGCCTTGATGATGCCATCGGTGGTGTTTGCCATCTCAAGTGCCTGTAGTATGATGACTACGAAGAGGATGCCGCTCATGCCGGCTATGGAGGTGAGCAGTATGCTCTCGGAGATAATCTGCGAGAGAATGCTGCGTGGCGTAGCACCTATGGCGCGGCGTATGCCTATCTCCGTGGTTCGCTCGCGCACCGTCACCATCATGATGTTCGACACGCCGATGGCTCCGGCGAGCAATGTGCCTATGCCCACGAGCCAGATGAGGAGGTTGATGCCCTGAAACATGCTGTCGACCATCGAGAACATCATCTCGGTGTTGAATATCATCACGCCCTTGTCGTCCTTCGGACTCACGTCTGTGCCTGCGCTATCACGCTGCGCACACGGTCGGTGATGTCGCTCATCTTCACGCCCGGCTTGCCCGTCATGCAGAGCAGGTCGATGCTATGGCCGCGGTTGTACACCTGCTGCACGAGTGTGATGGGCATTATCACAGCCTGCTCGTCGCTACCGTTGATGTTTATGTTGCCATCGCTATAGTTGACACCTACTACATTATAATATATAGAGTCGATGCGTATCACTTGTCCGCATGGGTCGCCGCCATTGGTGAAGAGCGATTTGTACACCTGCTTGCCGATGACGCACACCTTGCGTCCCTGGCTGATATCCATCTCGTTGATGTAGCGTCCGTAGTACATCTTCGGAGCTGCCACCTCCTGCATGTCGGGCATCACGCCCTTCACGATGCACGTCGCGTGTTTGTCGCTGTGTGTGGCACTGGCTCCCCAGCGTGTTATGGTCGGTGTGACGACATCAAGTTCGGGCACGTGCGCCTTCAGTCGCTTCACGTCGTCGTAGTTCATCGTCCACTGGCGGCCCTTGCGAAATCCGTGGTGTGGTATGGTGGTCTGTTGCGCCCATGCTACGGCGGAGTTGGTGGCGAAGCCGTCGAGACTCTTGTTTATTATCTCCTTCATACCGTCGCCACCACCGATGAGTCCGACAAGCATGAACACGCCCCAAAACACGCCGAATCCGGTGAGGAAGGTGCGCGATTTATTGCGAGATAGCGTGTCGAGGATTTCACGCAAGCGGTCTGTGTCGAATCGTATCATTGTTTTCTCTGTTTTTTTTCTAAGCCGAACTAAGCCTTCTTAGGCCTTTCTAAGCCGAGGGGACTAAGGCTAACTAAGCCCTCCCCGACGGGGAGGGTTGGGAGGGGCTACTCTGCCCTCAACGCCTCAATCGGTCTGATTTTGGCAGCCTTGCGAGCTGGTACCATACCGGCGAGAGTGCCGGCTACAATCATCAGTAGTGTGGCTTTCACGCAGACATCAATACCCACGGTGGGGTTGGTGAACATCTGTATGGCGAAGAGTCCGTTGTCGATGGTCTCCTGCCCGATAGTAGCATCCATATACAGATTGGCTGCGATGCCGAGCACCATGCCGATGTAGCCAAAGAAGGTGGTAATGACGATGCTCTCAATGATGATGAGGCGCAGTATGGACCACGGCTTTGCGCCGATAGCCTTGCGTATGCCGAACTCGTGTGTGCGTTCGCGCACGGTGATGAGCATGATGTTCGACACCCCTACGATGCCCGATATGAGTGTCAGTATGCCTATCACCCACAACGCGGTGCGCAGTAGACCGGTGGCGGTGTCCATGCTCAGTGCCTGCGTGAAGCGGTTCCATATCCAGATGGCGTTCTCGTCGTCGGGCGCAGCACGATGCTGTCGGTTTATTCTCGCACGATAGTCGCTCTCGAACGCCTCGTTCTCAGCTTCCGAGTTGAGATTGCTGAACGAGAAGACTATGTTGCCCGTCTTGTCGCCCTTGTTGTATATGGCGCGGAACGTGGTGAACGGTATGAAGGCATCGTTGCCCATGCTGTTCTTCTGACTCTCGTAGATGCCTACTACGCGGAAGGCGAGCGTCGTTGTGCGTATCATTTGTCCGTTCAGACTGAGTGGCGACTTTGGTAGCAGTTCCTTCGCCATGTCCGAGGAGATAACTATCGACTTGCGACGTTCCTTCAGATCGAGTTCGTTGATGAAGCGTCCGCAAATCATCGTACGCTTGTTTATCTCGACATCGTTCGGGTATACACCGCTCAGATTGATGCCCGTGGTGTAGTCGCTGCCGTTGACGAGCGTTTCGCCCTGCTGCGAGAGTTCTGCGCCCACGCTCTCCACGTTGTTGGGGAAACCCTTGCTGGTGATATTGAAGTCCTTATCGTTGAGCTGCACATCGCGATTTTCGCCCAATCCGTCGTAAGCCTTCGATGTAGCACCACCCGACACCACCATTGAGGTCGATAGATAGCGACTTGAGTTGCCCATCGTGGCGTTTATCAAGCCGTTGCCTGCTCCGAGCAGAACGATGAGGATGAAGATGCCCCATGCTACGGAGAAACCGGTCAGCGCGGTGCGCAGCCGGTTGTGCTTGATAGTGGTGAGTATTTCGATGAATATGTCGCGCATGTGCCTTTACTTCATTATGCCGTTGATGCCGAACGGTCGTGCGGTGTGATCGAGGTTCTCCTCAATCTTGCCTATGATGCCGTCCTTGATGTGTACAATCTTGTTTGTCTCGTTAGCCACGCCACTCTCGTGCGTCACGACGATAGTCGTCACTCCCTCCTCAGCGTTAAGAGTCTTGAGCAGCTCCATCACCTCCACCGAAGTCTTTGAGTCGAGTGCGCCCGTAGGCTCGTCGGCGAGTATTATCTGCGGCTTTGTGATCAGTGCGCGTGCTATTGCCACGCGCTGCTTCTGTCCGCCCGACATCTCGTTGGGGTAGTGGTCAGCCCATTGCGTCAGTCCGAGTCGGTCGAGATACTCCATCGCTAACTTATGGCGTGTGCGTCGCGCCACGCCTGATAGTAGAGCGGCAGCTCCACATTCTCCACGGCGGTCTTGAACGAGATAAGGTTGAACGACTGAAAGATGAAGCCAATCATGCGGTTGCGGTACTCTGCGGCTCGCGTCTCCGACAGGTCTTTTATCAGTGTGCCTGCGAGCGTGTATTCGCCCGAGTCGTAGTTGTCGAGAATACCGAGAATATTGAGCAGAGTAGACTTGCCCGAGCCCGACGCACCCATGATAGAAACGAACTCTCCCTCGGCAATGTCGAGTGTGATTCCTTTCAGTACATGCAGCGGCTGCGCACCCTGGTAAGTCTTGTTAATATCTTTCAGATGTATCATATATATATAATATGTAGCAAAGTAACAAAAATATCCGCAAACCGCCGACGTTTTGCTCCGCTTTTTACGGATATTTAATATAAGGGGTGGGAGGAAGCACGAATAGCTGTTCGGCGTTAAGCACTTGGAGCGTTGTCGTGTGTTCAGCCGCTTCGCATTTGGCTGCGTTTTGTTGTGGTATTTGGCTGGAAAATTTTGCGGTATTTGGCAAAAACGGCAAAACAAATTTTGCGGTATTCGGCAAAACGGGAAAATAAATTTTGCGGTATTCGGCAAAATGCTTATTTTTGCACATGAAAAGACATGTAAAAAGAGGAGAAAATATGGTGTTCAAACGAAAACTTTATGATAAGATGCTCCGTTGGAAGCAGGAGTCAAATGGCGAAACTGCTTTGCTCATTGAAGGAGCGCGACGTATTGGCAAGTCAACGCTTGTAGAAGAATTTGCAAAGAACGAATACAAGTCGTTCATTTTGATTGATTTCTCACAGAATTCGGAGGAGGTGAACGGGCTGTTTAAGGATATTACCGATCTCGACTATTTGTTTCTGCGTTTGCAAGTGATATACGGAACAACACTCTATGAGCGCAAGTCGGTCATAGTGTTTGATGAAGTACAACAAAATCCGTTGGCTCGGCAGGCTATAAAACACCTTGTTAAAGACCATCGTTATGATTATATTGAAACCGGTTCGCTAATCTCCATACGTAAGAATATAAAAGACATAGTGATACCGAGTGAAGAAGTGCGGTTGCCAATGTATCCAATGGATTTTGAAGAGTTTCGATGGGCATTGGGCGATACAGCGTCAATACCATTGCTTCGCAAGCTTTTTGAATCGAGAAAACCTCTCGGCGATGCAGCCCATCGTAAGATGATGCGCAACTTCCGCTTGTATATGTTGGTAGGCGGAATGCCACAAGCTGTAGCTAAATATATAGCGAGCAACGACTTGAGTGCTGTAGATACGGTGAAACGTGGCATAATAAGTCTTTACGAAGAAGACTTTGGCAAGATAGATGAGACAGGGAAGGCGGCAGCAATTTTCGACGCTATACCTGCTCAATTGAGTAAGAATATGTCGCGTTACAAGATTTCTTCAGTCATTTTAGGAGAGAAGTATGACAGGGTTGTTGAGATTGTGCGATTGATGGAAGATTCAAGGGTGATTAACGCCGCTTTTCACTGCGATGACCCCAATGTAGGTCTTGCGCTTACCAAAGATCCAGAATATTTCAAAATGTATGCAGGCGATACGGGGCTGTTTGTAACAATGGCGTTTAAGTCGCGCGAATTTACCGATAATATCATTTATCAGAAGTTGCTTAGTGACAAGCTTGATGCAAATTTGGGATATGTATATGAGAATGTGGTAGCGCAAATGTTGCGTGCTACGGGCAAAGAACTCTATTATCACACTATACGCAAGGCTGACGGCAAAGGCTATTATGAAGTTGATTTCTTGATAGCTGATGGCAGTAAAGTGTCGCCTATAGAAGTGAAATCATCGGGCTATACAACCCATACGTCGCTTGACAGATTTGTTGAAAAATACTCATCGCGTGTTCAAAATAAATACCTTGTTTATACAAAGGATTTGAAGAAAGATGGCAACGTCCTTTGTGTTCCTATATATATGGTGCCGTTCATGTAAGGGCTTATTTCAAAGCCTCCGCTATGGTTAATGTCTCCTGCAAGTCTACGACTTCCAGCGCCATGTTTTCACAATCATGCGGCCTAAGCGCGTGAACGCCACCGTGATGCGTTGTGGCGACATCTGCTTGCCACCGATGATGAGCAACACGGCGGTGAGGATGAGTGCTATGCCCACTGCGAGGCGTGTTGTGAACGACTCACCGAAGCAGAAGCAGCCGATGGCAACGGCTGTTATCGGTTCGAGCGCACCAAGAATTGCGGTGGGAGTGGAGCCAATATCTTTAACGGCTATCGCCATTAGCACTAACGAGAGTACGGTCGGCATCAGTGCAAGCTGCGCTGCATACAGCCATTGGTGCGGTGTGGTGAGCAGTTGCACCGTCTCGCCCATGGCGAAGGTGTAGCGAGAATGGTTATCAAACCGAAGATGAGCACGTAGAACGTGAGCTTCACCGACGACATCCGCAGCTTCGACTTGTTCACCACGACGATATATACAGCGTAGGTGAGCGACGAAGCCATGACAAGCAGCACGCCCAACGTGCTGAGTGACGATCCGTCCGAGCTCTGGTTAAGCAGAGCTATGCCGCCAAACGCAAGCATGATGGAGACGGCTGTTGTTGGGGTCACTTTTTCTTTGAACAGCAACGCCATAATAACCGCCACCATAACCGGATAGACGAATAGCAGCGTGGAGGCGATGCCCACGTCCATGTAGTTGAAACTGATGAATAACGACGCAGACGACGAGCCCATGAACATGCCTAAGATAGCAAGCAGGAGTAGTTCGCTGCGTGTCACGCCGAACTTCTTACGTTGCACCAGCATCATCACGCCGAGCATCACAATAGCGAGTCCGAAACGATAGAAAAGGGTAGAGTTGGCACTGATACCGTCCTGGTACAGATTCATGGCGCCGAGCGGGTTGGTACCGTAGAACACGGCTGCGCCCACGCCACAAAGTGTGCCGCGAAGTTTTACGTTCATACTATTTGTCTGATTTTTAAGCAAAGGTACAAATAAAAGTAAAAAAGTAAAAGAGTAAAAAAATAAAAAAGGGCTTTTAAAAGTAAAAGGGTAAAAAGTAAAAGAGTAAAAAGGGTGGATTTGCGATTGAGAAAACCTTTAGCCGCGTTCGTGAAATTTAAACATAAAAGTTTTTTTGCTTTCGGTAATATCAATACCTTTGCAATCGCAAAACAGAAATCACAACACATGGCTTCGTACATTATTATATATAGCATAGAAAATTAATCAATAGCATAAGAGATATGGAAATTTTAAGAAATCTGTTTTATGGTTTCCCCGACCTGTGGGGTGGTGGCGTGGCACACTCGGTGATGATTCTCGCCCTCGTTATCACGTTAGGCTTGAGTCTTGGCAAGCTGAAGGTGAAAGGTGTGTCGCTCGGACTCGCTTGGATTTTGTTCATCGGACTCATCTTCGGTCATTACTCGCTCAATCTTGATGCCCATCTGCTCCACTTCCTCAAGGAGTTTGGCTTGATACTTTTCGTTTATTCTATTGGTCTTGAGGTAGGTCCTGGCTTCTTCTCTTCGTTCAAGGACGGAGGCAAGAGTCTCAATATGCTCAGCATGATTGTTGTGGCACTCAGCATCGTTACAACACTTATTATCTATAGCTTCACTGGCACGCCGTTCACCACTATGGCAGGCATCCTTTCAGGTGCCGTTACCAACACTCCCGGTCTTGGTGCTGCCCAGCAGGCATACAGCGACCTGCGCCATATCGACGCTCCGAGCATCGCCACGGGCTATGCCATCGCTTACCCGATGGGTGCGCTCGGCGTGATCATCTCGTTCGCTATATTGAGATATTTGTTGCGCGTGAACAAGGAGACGGAAGAAGCCGATGCGAAGCGCGGTATGGGTCACTTGGAGAAGATGACACTGAACACCTTCTCGGTGAAGGTGACCAACTCAATGGTGTTCGGCGACGATGTACAACAGATACGCCAGTTGTTGAAGCGCGACTTCATGGTGTCGCGTATTATACGCTGCGGTAGCAACGAGCACGACGAGCTTGTGAACGGTCAGACCGTGATAGGCGAGGGCGACATACTGCGCGTGGTGGCTCATCCTACGGTTGAGGACCCAATCATCGCACTGCTTGGCGAGAAGGTGGAGGTGGCTGACGACAAGTTCGGCACCGAGCTTATTACGCGTCGCATCCTCGTCACGAAGCCCGACATCAACGGCAAGTCGCTCAGTCATCTGCAAATTCGCACCAACTTGGGCACCAACGTTACACGTGTGAACCGCAACGGTGTAGACCTCATCGCTACCGGCTCGTTGAAGCTGCAGCTCGGCGACCGCCTCACCGTTGTGGGTACGGAGCTTGCCATCGCCCACACCGAGAAGATGCTCGGCAACCAGATGAAACGCCTTAACAACCCGAACCTCATACCGGTGTTCCTTGGCATCATGCTCGGTTGCATCTTCGCCAACATCCCGTTCTTCATCCCTGGCATCAACGAGAGCTTGCGCCTCGGACTCACTGGCGGTCCGCTCATTGTGGCTATCCTCATCGGCTACTTTGGTCCGAAGTACAACCTCGTGACGTATAACACGATATCTGCCAACCTCATGCTGCGCGAAGTGGGCATCTGCATATTCCTTGCGTGCGTAGGTCTCGGCACGGGCGAGCAGTTTATGCAGACCGTAGTGTCGGAGAGTGGTATGACATGGATAGGCTATGGTGTAGCAATCACCATGATACCAGTCATCCTGGGTGGCATCATCGGCAAGTATCTGTTCCACATCAACTATTACACTCTGCTCGGTGTGCTTGCAGGAGCCAATACCAACCCCTCGGCTCTGGCTTATGTTCGCGACCAGACATCTGTCGATGCGCCTAATGTGGGCTACGCTAATGTCTATCCGTTCGCAATGTTCCTGCGCATCGTCACGATACAGATACTGATATTCGTGTTCGGATAAATTGATAATAAAGATAATGTTTTAATAGTAGTTAATATGTTTCGGGGTAACTTAGGAGGGTATGGCATCTTGCCATACCCACGCAGCCTCAAAGGCAACTCGCATCCGCAGCCTCAAAGGCAGCTCGCGTGCGTATGACATGCAACGTGCATGAGCATGGCAAGATGCCATGCTCCTATGGTTACTCTTTCTGCAAGTCTTGGTAAATACAAATAAATGGATAACAATACAATAGAAACAATGCAAGCAACTTGCCAATGTGGCAATCCAAACAACCCGTCTAAAGTGGCAGCAGCCGAGCTGCAGCACAAACTCGACCTGCTTCTGCGCACCGGAAGCATACTGATGGAGAGTGCAGCCGACACCTCGCGCATCCGTCGCACAATGAAGCGTGCCGCAGCCTTCCTCAGTCTCGACGAACGTTACCTGCACTTCTACATCAACTGGAACGTGCTCATGGTGAACTATAGCGACACCGAGCACTCGTTCACAAAGTTTCAACGCTGCGAGAAGCACGGTATCAACCTCACCTCTATTGCTAAGATAAGCAAGCTCACGTGGAGCGCAATAAGCAACGACTACTCGCTCGACCAGTACGAGAAGGCTCTTGATGACATTCAGAAGACACCGCGTAGCTTCACACCGTGGCAGGTGGCTATCGGTGGCGGCTTTGCCTGCGGTGGTTTCTGTGTACAGTTCGGTTGCGATTGGCCTGCGTTCTTCTACTGCTCTTTAGCAGCCATCCTCGGCTTCCGCTTGCGTATGTTCCTGCCCACACGTGGCTGCAACAACTATGTTGCTATTGGCATAGCAGCCTTCGTAGCCACACTCATTGCTTGGGTCACCACGTTCCTCTCGCTCACGCCGTCCATAGCCGGTGCTCTGCCCGAGTTTATGCACTCCTCTACGCCGTGGCATCCGCTTATGGCGTGTGCCTTGTTCATTGTGCCCGGCGTTCCGCTCATCAACTTCGTGAGCGACATGCTCGACGGCTACATCGAGGTGGGCATGGTGCGTGCTCTGAACACGCTGCTCATGGTGCTTGCCATGCGTTCGGCATCGCTTCGCCATTAAGGTGTGCGGCATCGACAACTTCGTGAAAGACCTCACGATGATTCCGCATCACGAGTATTGGGAGTTTGCCGTAGCTGCTGCCGTCTCGGCTATGGGTTTCTCTACCATCTTCAGCATACCGCGCCGACTCCTGCCGGTTGTCGCCGTGGGTGGCATCATCGCCGTGTGCTTCCGCAACTTCGTCAATCTCGGTCCGAGCAACGGCAATATCGGACTTGACATGGGCCTGACTATCGGCTCGCTTGCCGGTTCGGCACTTATCAGTGTCATCGTTATCAAAGCACGCCACTGGTTCCACGTGCCCCATCAGTGCATCACCATCCCGAGCGTCATCCCTATGGTGCCGGGTGTGCTTATGTATCGCGCCCTCTTCGCCTTCATCGAGATGCACGGCGTGGTAGGCGAAGTGACGGTGGGCATGAACAACGCCATCAAGCTTCGCTCGCTATCATCTGCATTGCCCTCGGTGTGGCTATACCGAACATCTTCTTCCGCCGCTTTATCGAAGGCGACCGCAAGCGCAAACTCTTCAATATGCTTGTTGAACGCAAACGCAAGAATGGAGAGTTCGTCGACCTGAGTGCTGTAGAAATAAAATAAATGTTGTATTTTTGCATTTAATATATAATAGATATGGAAATACGACAACTGAAATACTTTCTGAAGGTGGCAGAGACGCTCAACTTCTCCGAGGCTGCGCGCAAGCTATACATCACGCAGAGCACTCTCTCGCAGCAGATATCGCATCTGGAGCAGGAGATTGGTCTGCCGCTCTTCGAGCGCAACTCGCATGAGGTGTACCTCACTGAGGCTGGAAAGGAGTTGCTGCCGTATGCACAGAATGCCGTGAACTCTGCAGATGCGTGCATCGACCACATGAACGACTTGAAGGAGATGCTGACGGGCGAACTGAACATCGGTGTCACTTATTCGTTCAGCAACATCATGGCTGAGACGCTCATCGCCTTCCTCCGCACCTATCCGCATGTGAAGCTGAACATCAGCTACCGCTCTATGCAGGAGCTGATGGACGGACTAAAGAAGCGCGAGCTCGACCTCGTGCTCGCCTTCAAACCGCTCAAGAAGGATAAGGCGGTAGACAGCCGGGCTATATTCAGCAATCGCCTCGCTGCCATCGTCAACGAGAACCATCCATTAGCACGCCAGTCGTCATTGCGCCTCACTGACCTTGAACGTTACGACCTCATACTGCCGTGCAAGGGGCTGCAGGCTCGCAACGCCTTCGATCATCTTGTGGAGGGCAAGGGGCTGAACTATCGCATCATGGTTGAGGTGAACAACGTGAACATAATCTTCGACCTGCTGCGTCGCAGCAATCTCGTGACGATACTCTCTGAATCGACAACTATTCTGCAACCCAATATGAAGGCTGTGCCCATTGACGCAGCCGACAATGAGATGGACGGTTGCATACATCTGCTGAAAGACTCGTATATGAAAAACTCAGCACAGGAGTTCATCCGTATGCTGAGTCAGTCAACGTCTATCCTCGCGAACTTCGCGTTTAAGGATATTCTTTCTTAGTAATTCAGGAGGTATGGCATCTTGCCATACCCATGGATCCACTTGTGTTTAGTATATGCATCCACTTGTGTTTAGCATATGCTCCACTTGTGTTTAGCATATGCATCCACTTGTGTTTAGTTGACATATCCGTAGAAGGGTGCGTGGGTATGGCAGGATGCCATACCCTCCTATTATTCCATCGCTTTCGTTTTATTTGCAAGCCACTCCCGATGCTCCTCGTCGAGCAGCGGTGCCAAACGCTCGTACACCATAGCGTGGTAGGCGTTGAGGCACTGTCGTTCCTCATCGCTGAGCATATTGCTGATTATCGGCTTGGTGTCGATGGGGCAGAGCGTGAGCGGCTCAAAGCGCAGGAAGCGTCCGAACTCCGTCGTCACGTAAGGCACGGTGAGCAGCGTGTTCTCGATGCGCACGCCGAAGCGACCGTCGAGGTACAGACCCGGCTCGTCGGTTACGGTCATGCCCTCCACCATCGGTGCCCCACGATACTCCTGACGAATCTGGTGAGGACCCTCGTGCACGCTGAGATACGAGCCTACGCCGTGCCCCGTGCCGTGCATGAAGTTCATGCCCTCGCGCCACATCGCCGTGCGTGCCACTGCGTCGAGCTGCGTGCCCGATGCCGAGCGTGGAAAGCAGAGGTTCTGCAACGCCAAGTGACCCTTCAGCACTAACGTGTAGACGCGGCGTTCGCGGTCGGTTACGTCGCCAAGAGCTATGGTTCGCGTTATGTCCGTTGTGCCGTCGCTGTACTGCGCTCCGCTGTCGAGCAGCAGCAAGCCCTTCGGTTCGAGCTTCACATCGGTGAGCGGAGTCGGCTCATAGTGGACGATGGCTGCATGATCGGCATAGGCTGCGATAGTGTCGAACGAGATGTCGCGGAACTTAGGCTGCCCGGCACGCAGTTGATAGAGCTTCGCGCTCGCTGTCAGCTCCGTCTCGTTGCCCTTCGGCACCGCCTCCTCCAACCACTTCAGAAACTGCACCATAGCCACACCGTCGCGCTCCATGGCACGACGGAAGCCCTCGCGCTCCGTGTGGTTCTTCACCGCCTTCATCGTAGGGATGGGCGACGGAGCCGACACAACCGTGTAGTTGCCGCGCGGCTGCGCCAAGGTGCTGTTCACGGTAGAAGGGTCGACGAGCATCGTTGGCGCGTCGCACTCGTTGAGTGCCGCGATGATATTATCGTATTCGTCGATAGCCACGCCTTCAGCGTGCAGATAGTCGACCACGTCGGGCGTGAGCTTCTCCTCCTTTATATATAATGTGGCACTCTCCTCGCCGACGATGAGCCACGCCACGAACACCGGGGTGCAATGTACGTCGGTTCCGCGCAGGTTGAGAGTCCAGGCAATGTCGTCGAGCTGCGTCACGAGCATACAGCTTGCGCCTGCGCGGCGCATCTCGGTGCGTATGCGGCAGAGCTTTTCAGCCACCGACTCGCCGGCGTATTCGAGCGGATGAATCTCCACCTTGTTCAGCGGCACCGGCGGACGGTCTGCCCACACGCGGTTGAGGATGTCGAGATTGGTGCGCAGCGTGAGTCCGCCGGCATGTCTTAGTTCCGCCTTCAGCCCCTCAGCCTCGCCCTTCGCGATGCACATGCCGTCGATGCCCACCTCCGTAGAGTCGGCATCCTGCAGTTCGCGTGCCAGCCAGTCGGCAATAGACGGTGTGCTCTCCATGCGCTCGCGCATCAGCTGAAACTCTGTGCCTTCGAGCTGTTGCTCGGCAGCAAGGAAGTAGCGCGAGTCGGTCCAGAGCGCAGCCGAACGGAGCGTGACCACCGCCGTGCCAGCCGAACCGTCGAAGCCCGATATCCACTTGCGCCCCTCCCAACGCTCGGGAACATACTCACTCATGTGTGGGTCGGCACTCGGGAAAATGAATGCCGAGAGCCCCTCGCGCTGCATCTCCTCGCGCAGTGCGGCGAGTCGTGCGGCTATAGTATTCTTCGTATCTGTCATATAAAAATTATTAGGTACTGCAAATATACAGATTTTAAGATTAAACAACACTATAATTTTCGAGAAACGTTTGTATATTTCAAAAAAGTTGTATCTTTGCAGTTAGTAAACGAAATTCAATTATTAATATAATAAACATTATTTATTATGGCATTCTTATCTAACGAAAAGCTTTTGATCGTCGGTGCCGGCGGTATGATTGGTTCAAACATGGTACAGAGCGCATTGATGCTCGGTCTTACTCCTAACATCTGTCTCTACGACATCTATGAGCCGGGTGTACACGGCGTGTTCGACGAGATTCAGCAGTGCGCTTTCAAGGGCGCTAACGTAACTTACACAGTAGACCCGAAGGAAGCATTCACAGGCGCTAAGTACATCATCTCTTCAGGTGGTGCTCCTCGTAAGGACGGCATGACACGTGAGGACCTTTTGAAGGGCAACTGCCAGATCGCAGCAGAGTTCGGTGACAACATCAAGAAGTACTGCCCAGAGGTAGAGCACGTTGTTGTTATCTTCAACCGGCTGACGTTACAGCCCTCACAGCTCTCATCCACTCAGGTTTGAAGCCAAACCAGCTCACATCACTCGCTGCTCTCGACTCTACACGTCTGCAGCAGGCTCTCGCCCTCGAGTTCGGCGTACAGCAGGACAAGGTGACTGGCGCTCACACATACGGTGGCCACGGCGAGCAGATGGCAGTATTCGCTTCTCAGGTTAAGGTTGACGGCAAGCCTCTCTCAGAGATGGGTCTCTCAGCAGAGCGTTGGGAAGAGATCAAGCACCACACCGTTCAGGGTGGTTCTAACATCATCAAGCTCCGCGGTCGTTCTTCATTCCAGAGCCCGGCATACAACGCAGTTAAGATGATCGAGGCTGCTATGGGTGGCGAGAAGTTCACATTGCCAGCAGGTTGCTACGTAAACTGCGAGAAGTGTGGCTTCAAGAACGTGATGATGCTATGCCTTCTACAATCGACAAGACAGGTGTTCACTTCACACAGCCTACAGGCACAGAAGAGGAGCTTGCTTCTCTCGCTAAGTCTTACGAGCACCTCTGCAAGATGCGCGATGAGATCGTTGATCTCGGCATCGTTCCTCCAGTAGCAGAGTGGACAAAGATGAACCCGAACCTCTAATTCGGACTCGTCCAAATAACAATAAAGCCCAGGGCGCACGCGCCCTGGGCTTTTTCTGTATTAGGAGGGTATGGCATCCTTGCCATACCCACGCAGCCTTCTTGTTGCATTGTTACTGCTTGATAGTTGGTAGATTGCGTGGGTATGGCAGGGATGCCATACCTCCTACCATTCCACGCAGCCTTCTTGTTGCATTGCTACTGCGTGATAGTTGGTAGATTGCGTGGGTATGGCAGGGATGCCATACCCTCCTACCGTCCGCCGCCCGATCGGATTCCGTCCGCCACCTGATTGGATTCCGTCCGCCACCTGATTGGATTCCGTCCGCCGCCCGATCGGATTCCGTCCGCCGTCGGTCGGAAATTGTGATACGCAAACAGACTTTACATCCACTCAAAACTTATGAATTAATGCATATAGTAGGACAAAAGCTAATAAATCTTTCGTTAAAAGTTGGTTTGTATAACAATATTGACTACTTTTGTAATTAAATAAGCAATTATAAGAGTAAATTGAAAAATTAAAAGCAAATTTTATGATTAAAGGTTATTTCTTTGCAGCCCTACTCCTTTGCGCTGTTTCCACCCCGTCATTGGCGCAAGAGAGCAAGGTAAATGTACTTTATCTCGATGGTTCTGCGCATGAGGTGCAGATGTCGCAAGTGGCGAAGCTTACAGTAGCCGACGGCAACGTGAAACTCCTCTCGAAGAGCGGTGAGGCAGTGGCTACCCACGAGTAGAGAAAGTGGACAAGATACAGCTGACAGGCTCGACAACGGGTTTGGTGCAGCTCACGAAGCAGTCGCCCATTATGCTGCGTTCTAACGGTTACGTCATCACGGCTGAGGGTATGACCGACGGCAGACTGCTCGAAGTGTACACAGCCAACGGCACACTCGCTGCTAAAGCAGTGGCACACGACGGCAAGGCGACGATTGACGCTACGCAGTTGGCTGCCGGAGTGTATGTAGTGAAGGCAGAGAACCAGTCGCTGAAGATGGTTAAGCGCTAACACCGGATTGTTGATCCTTAATAGTTGATACTTAATCGCTAACACTTAATAATTAAATTGAGTACAATGAAACAGAAGATATTTTTACTTTTCGCCATGCTCGTAGGCTTCGCCATGCAGACAATGGCTAAGGCTGCAACACCCGACAGCGTGTTCGTAGTGAAGAACGGACTTATCGTGTCTGCCTATGAGGTGGGCAAGAATGTGGACAACATCACGTTCGAAAAGAAGGTTAAACTCGACGGCAACTGCGTGAAGATTGGCGACGAGGTGATTGAGATGAAGTCGGCGTTGATTACTACGGTGAATAATTACAAGTGTGTGTACCTCTCTACGCTCGAAGGTTGCACCACGGTAGATGCCATGCTTAAAGGTGGCAAGCTGCTGCAGGTGGCACTGACACCTGCGCTGCTCGACAAGGAACTGACATTCAGCACGTTCAAGAACGAGTTTGATGCTGATAACGAATTCTTCCAGGTGGCGTACACTGATGTTGATGAGGCGAAGAAGAACGATGATTACGAACCCGTGACCGTTACCTCTGCCGATTGGAGCACTTACTACACTGGTGGCTCGCTCAATGTGTCTATCAGCGAGGACAAGCTCTCGCTGCACATGCAGGCTATGCCGAAGAGCGGCGAGGTGCTCTTCGCTGCTCAATACAATGGTGCTGTCACTGAGATGAAGGAGACCCCTAACCACTTCACCGTCGATGGCAAGCGCTACGAAATGCGTGCTGTCTTCGCCGAGAAGAAGACTGACGGCATCAACTTCTACCTCACCCCGGGCAATATCGACAATGCCAACGAACTTACAAACTGCTACTACTACGTGCGCCTCTTCGTGCCGCAGAGCAGCATGGACGGCAGAGTGCTTAGCGTGCAGGGCAATCAGAAGTATGAGCTGACCTTCGTCGACAACGTGACCGACGTGAACAATGCGCAGACTATAGACATCAGTAACGGTGCTTCGGCTTCGGCTACGGGCACAATCTCGGTGCTCGACAACGGCAACGGCACTTATACCATCAAGCTCAACATCGAGAAACTCGGCAATAAAGCCGACCGCACACTCGACGTGGTTTACGAAGAAGGTACACCGAAGGAGTACACGCTCGCTCTGCCAAGCGTCTATAGCGTGGCTGACGGCAAGGCTGTCAACCTTAAGTCGGCAGTGCTCACACACGACGACGCTGCTGGTGTCTACACTGTCTATCTCTCCGCAAAGGCTGGCGTGACGACATTGGCTGGCATGGCTGATGCTGACATCGTGGTTACTATGCCCGACGCTTTCGTCAACGACAACGCTTTGCACGGCTTCTCGGGCGACGAGACGAATGCAAAGATTTCTGTGAAGTATGCCGGCGTTACCTACTCGCAGGTACAGTTAAAGGCACTGCAGCACTCGCTTTAGGTGGCAACGCTAAACTGACGTTTGCCGACGGCAAGGCTAATGTCGACTTCACAGTGTTCAACATCAAGAAGTACAAGGGTGCGCTCAAGGGCCACTACGAGGGCAATGTAACACGACTCTAAAACTTTAACGAGAAACAGATTATGAAAAAGACTATATTATCAGTATTTGCCCTCGCCATGGCGTTCGTGGCTACTGCCGAGGCGCAGCAGAAGGTATTCCTCAATAAAGGCAATAAGACAATAGAAACAGTGATGTTGGGCGCTGACGACTACATCGCGTTCGGACGCCCCGTGGGCGTGCCAGAACAGGCAAAGGTGGAAATCGCTGACCTGACAGCTGGCAAGAACTACGTGAGGTACAAGGTGCAGGCACGCACAGCCGATCAGCCTTACTATCAGATGTGTGTTAGCGAGTCGTACCTAAAATTCTTCCTTATGGAGTATTTCGGTGGTGCATCGCTCTCGGAGATGACCGAAGCCGAAAAGAAGCAGGTGTTCTCTACGCTTATGCAGGCTGGCGGATATGGTTTCGAAGGCGTAGGCACAAAGGAATATACCATCGCCGATGGCGAGAAAACAAGTGGCGTAACGCAGTTCGTCGCTGCAGGCGAGACTCAGTACATCGTGGTGTGCGACCTCGTAGAGAAAGATGAGAAGTTGGTGCTTGGTTCGGAGCTGAAATACGCCACTGTGCGCACTACAGAGGCAGGCGTGAGCAATCTGGCGCTCAGCGTAGAGTATCTCGGACTGAACGCCGAGGGTAAGCCTGAGTTCGACGTGAAGCCGGGCAACGGATTTAAGTCGCTGCACCTTGTGCTCGGTTCTACGAAGTCTATCGACGAGTTCGTCAACCTCTATGGCTATAGTGCACTGATGTACAATCAGGGCGTGAGCTTCTCTGCCGAGCAGTGGGCTACATACGCCAGCGAGTACAAGGCGTGGAATATCGATAAGGAGAACGACTACTCGTTCTACGCACTCGCTGTGGATGCCAACGGCGACTGGGTGAAGGCTTCTGTGGACAATGTTCACATCAAACCGGCGGCAGCCAACGATTGCCCCGAGGTGGATGTCACCAATTATCAGGTTGGCAACGGCGACCTCGCCATACAGTACACCATCAAGTCGAAGGCTCCGTCTATCAAGAGTGCACGTATGCTCGTGATGAAGGAGTGGGATTGGGACAATGCTCTCAACGCTTACGACGTAGAGACTCCGTCTATGGCATGGGCAGACTTCATGGCTACTACCGACAAGGCAGAGGACGTAACAGAGGCGGTGAAGCAGTTTAACGGCAAGTTTACGTTCACGAAGTCGTTCTCAGACGCTGAGCGCGACTGGTATGTAGCTGTCCTCGCCGTCACCGACGACTACGGCACAACCGTCACACGCAGCACATTCCACTCGCACATCACTGATGCCGAGTTTGGAACGCTCTCAAAGACATTCCCAAAGAAGTAGGGGAGCGAGAAACTGTATGGCTTTAGGATGTTCAGGTGCTGTGGTTTTTTTCTGGATATTCTAGTCTTTCTAGATATTCTAGTTTTTCTAGATATTCTAGTTTTTCTAGATATTAAACCCTTGCTCCGCTCTACACGACAATAAAAAAAGAAGTTTCGCAAGCCGACAGGCTTGCGAAACTTCTTTTTATAACCAGCTATCTTTTAGGCAGCCGGCTTTAGATAGCCGGCTTTAGGCAGCCAGCTTTAGGCTGCGTGGGTATGGCAAGATGCCATACCCTCCTGATGTTACTTCACGACAATCTTCTTGCCAGCTACGATGTACACGCCTTTGGCGAGGCTTACGAAGCGGTTGCCCTGCACGCAACCTGCGAATACACGTGCACCGCTGATGTTGTACACCTCAACGTGCTGTGTTTCGGGTGCTACGAGTAGCACGCCGCCTTGCTGCGCGTAGACATCGAGAGAAGACTCGTTGCTCTTCACGTCGCTAATAGTAGAGAAGATGTCGCCCTCGTCGTCTTTCTGGTACAGACGCACGTAGTCGAACAGAGTCTCGTACTCGAAGTTCACGTCCGCATCCTTTGCCCACGAGTTGTTACCCACGCTCTGGTTTAGTATCACGTAGAACGGTTTGTCGAACGGCCACTGACCTTGTTGAGCTGAGCCTGCAGCTTCGACTTAGCGTAAGAGAATGCCTTCGTACCGTCAACGTACATGTGAGCAATGTCGGAGTCCAGTCGAGCGTGATTACGTGGTAGTCGGCTGCGTTGGTATATGCGCTTCCAGAGTTGGGCAGAGCCAGATGCAGATCGTATGTGCAGTGAGTATGCACCGTATGATATGTCTTGTTCTCGGTGTCTATCTGCTCCCAGATATCTATCTCTCCGGCGTTAGGCCAGCCTGCAGAGTTGTCCTGCGGCATGAGCCAGAAGGCAGGGAAGTTGCCTACGTGAGGAGTGGTGCGCAGACGGCCTCGATGCGTCCGTATGTGAAGTACATCTTATCCGAGCTTTCGATAGCACCGCTGATCATGTCCACGTTGCCCTCTTCGGCGATGGTGTTCTTGATGCAGCGTGTGACGAGCTTGCCGTCGCGTATGAAGGCTGTCTTCTGCTGTCCCTCAGCGGTCTGCGAGGTGAAGCGCTTCCATGTAGGACTCTCACGTGTGCAGTTGTGCCATACGTTAGCGTTAGGCAGCGAGTAGTCCTTGCCGTCGAACTCGTCAGCGAAGCGCAGCTTGTACTCCTCTGTGCCGTCAGCCTCGAACAGAGCAGACACGCGCACATCGCCGTTCACCTTAGCTGCGTCGATGGTGAAGTTCTCTTCATTCTTAGCATCCTTCACCTCGTATTCCTCCCACTGACGGTTGCCGTTGATGTACTGCTTTCCGTCGAGGTTGTGACCGTGACGCACGGTGATGCTCTTCACGTTGTAGCCGGCAGCAGGAGCAAGGGGCATGAGGTCGATAGCCTTGCTAAATGCTGCTGTTTCTGTCACACCGTTATAGTCGTAGCCAACGATATGTCCGCCACGTGCGTCGATGTCGAGCTTGCCGTTATCGTTGTGCACGTTCAGCAGGAAGTCGACGATATATCCGTTGTAGTTGTCGATGTGCAAAGCGTCAGACATGCTATAGTCGCCAGCAGGTCGATGTTGTTCTTGTCAATCTTCAGACGAGCGCGATAAACACCGGTAGGCAAGTCGTCGGGGATAGTAAACGACGGCATTGCGGTTGTTGCGCCCGCAGCTTCGCCGTTGCTGTTCTTGCCGTTATACGCAGAGAAGCTAACGAGTTCGCTGCCAACAACAGGCTTTCCGGTTTCGTCGAGCGGTGTTGTGAACACTGCATCCTGATTGTAGTCGATATAGAGATATGCGCCCATCTCGGTGTCGCCAGTGAATGCGATGCCCGGTGTGAGCACGTCGCCCGGCTTGGCGTTCACTTCCTTAGTGAGAGCGTCGCGATAAACGGTAGTGCCTCAGGGATAGCGATAGCCGACTTCTTGCCAGCCTTGTTCGTAATAGAGAACTCTGTGAGGCTGTTGGCTGTAGGATTCATCTGGGCGAGATCCTTCTCGAAGTTGAGCGCGTAGCTGCTGCCCGAAGTAGCGCTTTCAGCAGCGAAGTTGACGGTTATTTCAACGTCTCCGTCGATATAGCTTGCCGGAATGGTGAGCTTGTCGCCCTTTGCGGTGTAAGCCATGATAGTGTTCTCCTGCCACTGGCGCAGTCCGTCTACGACAGCATCGCCGTCGAGTCCGTATCCATGCTTGACGCTAAGCGAAATGAAGTCGTAACCGTCCATCACGCCGACAGCGATAGTGAGGTCTTTTCCGAATTCTACGTCCTGATTGTTCAATTCCGTGTATTGGTCGCCAAGAGTTACAGTACCCTTCAATGGGTCAGTACCCTTCACCGTTACGTGCGCCGTCTCGCCATGCACGTTGATGCGTGTATCTACAATCACGCCACCATTCTTCTTTATACCATTGTTACTGATGTTTCCGCCTGGGTCAACGCTGTCCCAGTCTACCTTGTAGCGCATACGATAAATGCCAGGTTTTGCGTCTGTGGGGATAGCGAACGACGGCGGATTGATGCTTGGCTCGCCACTTACGGTTGCGCCCTTGCTGTCCTTGTTCTTGTACATGGAGTAGGTCATAAGGTCCTTCATGGCGTTCACACCATTATCGTCGTAGTCGACATCGTATTTGCCGTCCTTACCGAAGTCGATATATGCGTATCCGCACATCCACGTACCTTTCCAATTAAATCCAACCGAAACCGTCTCGCCAATCTTGGCGCGCAGACAGTCGTCGAGGCGTTTGATGTACAGACGCTTCTCTGTCTTCTGGTTTACGTCAATCTGCTGTGTGCCGTAGCTGCTTGAGAGCAGAATAGCATTGGTGTAGCGCCCTGTGTTCGTAGCAGCCTCGTTCTCGTCGAAGTTGACCGGGTAGGCGCTTTGTGCCAGCACTGCGGCTGGAGTCATCGCTGTCGCCAGTATGAAGGTGGCGATTGCTGTGCGTAGGTTGTTTGTCATAATAATAGTTGTTGTTTATAGTCTGAAAAGGGGATAGCTGTCAGTCTTGACTGCTATCCCCAATATGTGAGTAACGATTAGTTTACTTTACGAGCACTTTCTCGCCGTTTACGACGTAAACGCCTTTGTGTGCGCAGATTGTCTGTGTGCCCTCTACTGTTCCGTTGAACAGAGTGCTGCCCTGCACGCTTACGATGTCTACGTGTGTCGGAACAGCTGCTGTGAGAGTCATCTCGCCCTGACCTGCCTTCACTTCGAATGCCTTCACTGTAGCGTCGTTAACGCTTGTGGGGTCGCTTTTGAAGAACGGTACGATGCGGATATCGCCGTCTACGCAGTCAGCCGGGATAGTGTACTCGCCGTTTACGAACTGCGAAGCCTGCACGGTGTACTCCTTCCACTGCGGGTTCTCGTTCTTTGTGCTTGCACCCTCGAGGTTGTAGCCGTGGCGGATCTTCATGTAGTCGAGCACGAAGCCTTCTGCCGGCTTCGACTTGATGACAAATGCCTGACCGAACGGAGTAGTGCGACCGGTGAGCTGCTTGCCGTCTGCAAGGAGTACGTCGCCATTCAGACCGCCACCATTCTCTTCTGTAGCACGGAAAAGATTAACTTCGTCGTTGTGGATGTTCACGAGTACGTCAATCAGCGCGCCACCATTGCCTGTGATGAGGTTGCCTGTTGCGGTGCTGCCGCCTGGGTCTACGTTGTCCCAGTCCACCTTGTAGCGCATACGATAGATGCCCGGCTTCATGTCGTTGTCAATCTTGAACGATGGAAGACCAACACCGCAGTCGCCGCTTGCTCTGCTGCCTGCACTGTTCTTGTCCTTGTAGTAAGAGTAAGAAACAAGGTCGCGTGCATTTGTTACGCCGCTGTTGGTGTAATCAACGTCGAACTTGCCGTTGTCGTCCTTGTCGAGGTAAGCATATCCGTGCATCCAAATGCCTTTCCAATCGATAGTCGGAGTAACGGTCTCGCCTGGTTTAGCAAGGAAGATGTTCTCGGTCTTGTTGAAGTAGAGCTTCTTGTCTGTGTTCTGGTTGATAGCTACAGACTGTGTGCCGAGCTTAACATTCTTTACATAGCGCTCGTCACCACGTGTGTGAGCTGTCGACTCCTCGAAGTTAATCGGGTAAACCGACTTAGAGAAGAACGGGTTAGCCTTGCTGCTGAGAATGATGTCGTCGATGAATACGGCGAAGTCGCTCATCTGGTTGTGCGGCGACTGGCGGTCGACAACCACGAGGAGGCTCTTGATGCTGATGCCGTTAGCACCCATGATCGGGAATACAACGTCCTGCCATGCGCCTGCGTGCACCTTGCTTGTAGGCACGCTCCAGAACTGCTCTGTAGTAGCTGGCTGCCAAGGACGGTCGTCGCGGTTGCCAAGTCCGATGAGCATCACCGGAGCGTCCTGCGTAGAGTAGAACTTAACGTGTACGTACTGGGTCTCACGCTTCAGAGCGAGCGGCTCCTTCAGTTCAACGAGTGCGCCGAAAGTGTTGCTGCCATAGCGTGAGCGCTGCACGCCGAGGATGTTGTTTGAACCGTTAGGAGCGAAGCCTAATTCAGGGTCTTCGGCGTTGAGGTCGTTTTCTACAACCTGCACGTTGCCCGTGAGCTTGTTGAGGTTGAAGGGTGATGTAGGGCATGTGTCGTATGCACGAACACTCTTGTAGCTCTCTGGTGTCTCAAAGTCGCAGAGAGTCTTGTCCTGCTGTGCCACGGCTGCGATAGGGAAGAACAGACCGGCAAGGCACATATATTTCATTATGTTCATTGTTTCTTTGTTTTTAAGTTAATGGAGTAAGGGTTTGTTTAGAACACTTCTACGGTGTGGAGCAGTGGGCAAGCCTTTGCGTCCTCAATAGTGATGCGCAGATACTTAGCCTTGATGCCGCTGCCAGAGTAGCTGCTAACTGTAGAACCGTTGAGCGGAATGATACGCTTGTAGCCTACGGTTGTCATTGTCTGCTGTGTAGCGCGCTTTGTGTATGTCACACCATCCTCGCTGGTCTCAATCTTGAACTTCTTCACGCGCTGTCCGAGCTTGATGTATTCCATGAGCGATACGTAGCGCAGAGTCTGCGGTGTGCTCCACTCGAGAGTAATCTCGGCTGTGTTCTGTCCGTCAGGTGCAGCCCAGTATGTGTTCTTGTCGCCATCGGTCATGTTCTTAGCTTCGTAGTTGCCCTTGCCCATAGCCTCACGTGTAGTGCTTGCTGTGATGGTAGCGTTCTTAGCGAGGTCGTTGCCAAGACGAGTCTTGAGCTTGTTGCCGAGATCCTCCATGATTGTTACGAGGCTCTGGTCGATAACGCCTGCCTTGTTCGGTGGGAGGTTGAGCAGGAATGTAGCGTTGCGGCCCACTGTCTCAAGGTACATCTGGAAGAGACGTTCTGCCGACTTCGCTTCGTTGTTCTTTTTCGAATCCCAGAACCAGCCCTTTGTCGACTTGGCATCGCTCTCGCCGGCAGCCACTGCCATGCGTCCTCGTTGCCCGACTCAGCGTCGCCCATCGACCAACAAGTCTCACCAGACACGCCGTCCTCGTTACCAATCCAGCGTGCTTCGCCGCCAACGCCCCACATGATTACGTTCGGCAGGAGGTTGTGGATAGAGTCGCGCAGATTAGGAATGTCGTAGTATGTCTGTGCGTTGTCGATAGTGCGCTTCTGCGAAGAAGTGTAGCTGCCGTAGCCGCCAGCGTGGTCACCGCCAGTAGCGCCGTCGAACCACATCTCAAACTGGTCGTCGCCGTACTTAGCAAGCTCAGCACACTGTGGAAGGAACACGAGCTTTGCATACTCGTCGGTGTAGTTGCCGTTGTTGTCCTTCTTGCCCCAGTATGGGCTTGACATATCCCACGGCGAGATGTAGAAGCCGTACTTCATCTTCAAAGCGCGTGCTGCCTCAGCGAACTCCTTAGGAATATCTACGTTCTTGCCGTAGCCCGATGAGTTGCGTGTGCAGTGTTCTGTCGTAGCTGTAGGCCAGAGGCAGAAGCCATCGTGGTGCTTAACAACGGCGATACCGCCTCTCATACCAGCCTTCTGTGCTACTTCGAGCCACTGTTTCGGGTCTGGCTTCTGTGTAGGTGCGAATACTGTCTCTCGCTCCATGCCTGAACCCCACTCCTCGTTGGTGTAGGTGTTCATGCCGTAGTGGAAGAAAGCGTAGAATTCGGTTTCGTTCCACTTGAGCTGACGCTCGCTTGGTACTGGGTAGACTGGAGCCGGTGTGTTGTCAGGATTGCTCACGCTCTCCTCAACCAGCTTGAAGTTGTTCTGTGCTGACAAAGTGCCAGGCGCTGCAGCTGCTAAGCACAGTGCAGAGAACAATGTGTAGATTTTCTTCATATTATTTTGATTTGTTTAGAAATAACAATTTGGTTCTTAGGTCATTCTGGGTTGCAAAGTTACGAATAATAATTCGTATTATAGTAATGTGGCGTGTTAAATTTGCGATAAATATTAAGATGTGTTCAGGGGGCAATTAGGGGGTGTAGTTGTCTCAACTGCACCATTCTGCTTTGTTGGTGCAGTTTGCTTTGTTGGTGCAGTTGAGACAACTGCACCCCCTAACTGCACCCCCTGAATATCCTATTTAGTTATTTCGATGCGGAACGTAGACGCCGGCAGCTTCGCGCCGTTCACGAGGTTGGCGCGTGTGAAAGGCTGCCATCCGTAGCGCACGAAGCGCGGATGTGTCACGCCCTCAGCCATCACTACCACGGTGTTGCCTTCGATGCGTGCCTCGGCAGGCTTGTATAGTCCTTCTTCCTCGGCTATCTCGAATGTCAACGGGTGCTTACCGTCGGAGGTAGAGAGTCCGTCGGCGTAGTCGAAGGTGAGGCGCACGATGCCGTCGCCCACCACCGACGCTTCCTTCACGGCAGGTCCGCTCGGCACAACATTTGAGAAATCGTAGAGGTTATGCAGAGCGATGCGAGCCAAACGTTCGCCCACGGGCTGCTTACGTGTGGGGTGAACGTTGAGCGAGTCGCCCATGTCCGACGACACAGCCATTGCCACGTTCGGCAGTTCGCTCTGCAGACGGCGCTGACTGTCGCGGAACCACTGCCACGGCAGACGATCCATGCTCGAGAGTTGCACATAATAGAACGGCAGCTCGGCATCGTTCCAGTTGCGTCGCCATCCTTCGACGAGCAACTTGAACAGACGCTCGTGAGTGGTGAAGTTCTGTGCGTTCGACTCGCCCTGATACCACAGTACGCCCTTTATGGGGAACTGCTGAAGCGGCTCTATCGCCGACTCGTAGAGGTAGCAAGGGTCGTAGGGATGGCGTTGCAACTTCATGTCGGTACCTTCTTCATGTTCAGTGCGGCACGCTCGCGCACCCAAGGCTGCACGAAGTCGTTGTTAGTCCAGTTGCGCATGATTTGTGGAAATTGTGCGTCGAGGTCAGCACGGTCTACCCACGCCTCCGTCGGCGAGCCGCCCACGGCGTTGCAGATGAGGCCCACGGCACACTGCAGGCTGTCCTGCAGCATAGAGCCGAAGTAGTAGGCGATGGCAGAGAAGTCCTTCGCTGTCTCGGGCGAGCAGACCGTCCACTTCGTGTCGGCGAAGTACTTTAGGTGGTTTATAGAGTCGAGCGCAGCCGCATCCCACTCAACAGGATTGGTGCGCCAGCGTGCTTTCATGTCGAAGAAGCGTATGCTGGGGTTCTTCGCCTTCGGTATGTCGCGCTTTGCGGTGGCAGCCTCGTGCAACATGAACTCCATGTTCGACTGTCCGGAGCAGAGCCACACCTCGCCGAACGCCACATTATTATATATGAGCTGCTTCTCGTCGGTGCTGATGGTCAGCGTGAGGTTGTTCTCGGCACGTTGCGGCCGCAGCGTAACCTGCCAGCGTCCGTTGTCGTCGGCAGTAGCCGTAGCCGTCTGTACCTCTGTCTTCAGCGCACGCACACGTCGTGGCTGTTCGCCCTTCTTGCGCTTTCCGCCGTTCTGCACCTTGCCCTTCGCTGCGTCGGGGCGTGTGATGTTGACCGTCACCTTCTCGCCGGCGTTGGCAGTGCCGTGGATGGTCAGCACGCGGTTGCGCTGCAGCACCATGTTGTCCGAGTAGGTGATGGGCATCTGCAGACCACCGTAGTTGCCTAATATTGCCGAGTAGACGGTGCGTGCGAGCATCGTAGCACCCTCCTTGTTAGGATGTACGGCATCGGGGATGAGTTGTGGATACGCATAGAGCGGTTTATGGAAGTCGATGAGCTGCGCCTTTCCGACGCGAGCTACGGTCTTGATAGCCTCCTGAATTTCCTCTTGCCACTGTTGCGTGCCGCTTTCAAAGCGCGGGTGGTTGTGGGTGATGGGCGAGAGGAATGCGATGATGATGCGGCACTTCGGGTTCTCCTGGCGCAGCGTGTCGATGAGAGCGAGGTAGTCGCTCACGAACTCGTCGCGATAGTATGGCCAGTTGCGTGGGTCGGTATCGTTTACGCCGAGGTGTATCACAGCGATGTCGCCCTTGAAGGCCTTCGCTTTAGCCCATTCCTCTTGAGCTATGTAGGGTCGATGTCCGTGGCGGAGCAGTGTGGCACCCGACTTCCCGAAGTTGCCCACTTCGTAGCCGTCGCCCAACATCTGCTGCAGCTGTGCAGGATACGACTCTGTAGCAGGGTCGGCGAGCGTCATGCCGTATGTAATGCTGTTGCCTACGCACGCCACGCGTGTCTTCTCGAGGTAGATACGTTTCGGCACGCGCGCGTTGACTGCAAGCGGAAGCGCAAGCAGCAATGCGAGTGTTAGCGCAAGGTATGTCTTGTTGATTGCTTTCATATTAATATGTTATAGCTGAGAATGTTATTAATCGAGTGGTTGTTAGAATAGAATAAGACAAGAAGTAGGGCGGGAGTTAAATAAACTCCTCGCCCTTTTTCATTTGTATTTCGTTTACGAGTCGGCGTACATTCGCCGATGAGTCCTCCTTACGGCAGATGAGTAGCACGTTCTTCTCTTCGGCTACGATGAAGCGTCGAGCCCAGAGATTACCGCCATGCGTCCTTCGGCAGTTTGATGACGTTGTTGTGCGCATCGTCGAGCAGCACGTCGCTGTCTATAACTACGTTGTCGCCCTCGCCCTTTTGCATTGCTTCGTAGATGCTATGCCACGTTCCGAGGTCAGCCCAGCCGAAGTTGCACTTCAGCATACACACATTCTCCGACTTCTCGAGTATGCCGTAGTCGACGGTGATGTTCGGGTATGAGGGAAAGTGTTCGTGTATGTATCGGTTCTCCTCTTCGTAGTCGAACTCTTCGCCAGCGTGTATCTCGTCGTACTTACGCAGTACTGTGGGCAGCAACTCTCTGAAGCAGTCGAGCAGATAGCGCGCATTGGCGAGGAAGATGCCCGTGTTCCAGTAGAACTCGCCGCTGTCGACGAACATCTGTGCAAACTCGCGTTCTGGTTTCTCCGTGAACGACTGCACCTTGAACACGCCTTCCTCCACCTCGTCGCCCATCTGTATGTAGCCGTAGCCAGGCTCGGGGCGCGTTGGTTTCAGTCCGAGTGTGAGCAGATGCTGCCGCTTTGCTGCGAAGTCGAAGCCGCGGTTGATGCATTTGGCGAATGCCTCGTCGCCGATGATTGCCTGGTCGGACGGTGCCACAACGATGTTGGCATCGGGATTGATGCACATGATGCGGTGTGCACACCACGCCACGCTCGGGGCTGTGCCACGCTGTATAGGCTCTGCGAGTAGGTGGTCGGGAGCGAGTTCGGGCAACTGTTCGCGTACGAGATCGACGTATGCGTCGTTCGTGTTCACGTATATATTCTCTATGGGCACAATCTGTGCGAAACGGTCGTAAGTGACTTGAAGCTGAGTGCGTCCACATCCGAAGAAGTCGATGAACTGTTTAGGCTTGCTCTCGCGGCTGCATGGCCATAGGCGGCGTCCCTTGCCACCAGCGAGTATTACACAGTAGTTATTGCTTGTATTGTTCATGTTGTTGGTTTTTATTAGTAGATTAATGGATTTTCTTCTTCGTTATTATCTGTTATAATAACGTAGATTTCGTGCCATTATTGTATTTTTTCAGTAGCTAAATTCGCCATTACTCGCTGTTTATTTCTTCAGTACGGCTCTTGCTATGAACATGCGTGCATGGCGAGCGTTGTGAACAGTCCGTAGTGGCGGCGCATGATGCGGAAGCGTTCGAAGAGTGAGGCGCGGTGGTTCTTGTTCGTCATGCCTCCGTCGAGGTAGTCAGCCACCACTTCCGGCAGTCGCAAGAGCTGCAAGTGCTCACGTTCGGCGTGTTCCATAATGCGTATGCACCAGTCGACATCGGCAGAGAAGCGATAGCGCAGGTCGTATGGTGTGGCGCGTGCTATGTCGGTGCGTGCGTAGAACGCCTGGTGGCACACCAACATACCGTGACGGAACGAGCGCCAGTTGAGGTTGTCGGGTGGTGCGAGTCGGCGTGGATGCAGCACGATGCCCTTATCGTCGACGATGTTAGTGTCGCCGTAGAGCACGGCAGGCAGCTTTCCGTCGGAACGTTCGTTCACGTCGTTGGATATCTTCTCGAGTGTTGTGTCGTCGGGCAGCGAGTCGCCGGCGTTGAGGAACACGACGTAGTCGCCCGTTGCGAGTCGTAGTCCCTTGTTCATAGCGTCGTACAGACCGCGGTCGGGTTCGGAGATAATGCGCACCTCGTGCTCTGTCTCCTCCTCCAGGCTGCGTTGACGGTAAGCCTCTGCCACCTTTACGGTGTCGTCTTTCGACGCTCCGTCGATAATCAAGTGCTCTACTGGCGCCCACGTTTGGTTGAGTATGCTGTCGAGCGTAGGCTGATGACCTCAGCTGCGTTGTAGGTGCAGGTTATGATTGTGAATTTTATCATGTCAATTAAATAATATATCGTTTGAGAGCGATCAGCTCGTTGTAAACCTCTATGTATCTCATCGCCACCGACTGCTGCGAGTAGTTGTGTGCCACCTTGTGCAGACAGCTTGCTGCGAGTTCGTTGCTGTCAGCCTCGAAGAGCGTCCAGCGTATGCCCTCGGCGAGGTCGGCAGCGTCCTTGAAGTTAGCTACGTAGCCATTGTGCTTATGGTCTATCATCTCCGGAATGCCCCCGACGCGGAAGCCCACGCTTGGCACTCCGCACGCCATCGCCTCCATAATGGTGTTCGGGAGGTTGTCCTCGAGCGAAGGTAGCACGTAGACATTGGCAGCGTTGTACACATTGGCTATCTGCTGCGCGTCGCTGATGTAGCCCAATGGGTACGACGGGATGTGCAGTTGTTCGGCTATCTCGTCGGCACTTGCGCCGAGTATAGCCACAGCGGTGTTGCTCTTGAACTGTGGGTTGCTGTCGGCGAGGCGGTTGATAGCTCTATGAAGTAGGCAGCACCCTTGCGCTCGTTGGTCACCTTCTGCGACACGAACAGCACGATGCGTCCCTCCTCGGGCAGCCCCATCTGCTGGCGTGCCTTAGTGCGGTCAGCAGGCAGAACACACGTGTGTCGATGGTGTTGGGTATCGACACGATGCTCTCGCCGGAGAGCAACGCGCTCTGTCGGGCTTGTGCTTCCAGCCAGCGGCTACACGTCACAAAGTGGATGTTATTGCCTTCATACAGTGCCTTCTTGCGCTTCCATATCTTGCGCGAGAGGTCGTTGATAGCCCCTCCGCCTGGCAGCAGCTTGCAGTTGTGACACACCGTGCGGAATGCTCCGCAGCTGCGTGCGTAGTGGCAGATGCCCGTGGCGGGCCACAGGTCGTGCATGGTCCACACTATCGGCTTGCCGCTCTTGACAATCTTGCGTATGGAGCTGAGCGAGAGCATACCTTGGTTTATCCAGTTGAGATGAATGATGTCGGCTTCGCGGAACTCGGGCAGACTTGTGATGTCCGATCCGGCGCTTGCCGTGTCTATTTCAAAGAGATGATTCTTGGAGAAATACAAATGGCGGAAGATAGAAAGGCGTTCGCGCAAAAAATGCCATTTGTATAGCCAATGATGAGGCATCTGAGAGACGGTGACGTGGTTGGTCTGCTTCTCGGCTACCAACATCTTCGCCTTTACTCCGTTTCTCTGCAGAGCTTCCATGAGACGGTTGGCTGCAACGGCAGCACCACCATTTGTCTCGCTTGTGTTTATGATGAGTACTCTCATAAGTATTAAGTTATGGTACAAAGATAGTGTAAATCGGTGGTAGTACAAAACGAAATCAGCCATTTATGAAAAAAATAACAATAGTTTTTGTAGTTTATGAAAAAATCAGTAATTTAGCACAAATTACGTTTCTCTTCAAACGTATAATATACGCATAATGACAAACAAACAACTCACTTTTGCCTTCTTCGGCAATACTTTCCAACTGCGCAAGTCGACTTCTTTAGCTCGTGCGCTCGACTATCTTCGTTCTCGCGATGAGCGCGTGATATTCGACCGCCCGTTCCGCGACTTCCTTATGCACGACCAGCATCTCGACCTCTCCGATGTTGAGGTGTTCGACGGTGATGACTTTGATGCCGACTATGCCGTGTCTATCGGTGGCGACGGCACATTCCTGAAGACTGCGGTGCGCATTGGCTGCAAGAATACGCCCATCGTGGGCATAAACATGGGACGCTTGGGTTTCCTCGCTGACGTGCTGCCCGACGAGGTGGAGAACGCTCTCGCTGCAATCATCGAGGGCGACTACAAGATAGAACGCCACACGGCGATAGAGATACGTACGCATGGTGGCGACTTCGAGGGCTGTCACTACGCACTGAATGATATTGCGGTGCTGAAACGCGACAACGCTTCGATGATCAGCATACGCACGAGCATCGACGACTCGTTTCTTGTTACGTATCAAGCCGATGGACTGGTGGTATGTACGCCTACCGGCTCGACGGCTTACTCGCTGTCGAACGGTGGACCAATCATCGTGCCGCAGACGAGCACGCTATGCCTCACGCCAGTGGCTCCGCATAGTTTGAATGTGCGTCCGGTGGTTATTTCGGACAACAGTAGGGTGGAGCTACAGGTGGAGTCGCGCTCGCACAACTTCCTCGTGGCGGTAGACGGACGCAGCTATACCATGCACGAGGCACAACGGTGAGCATACAGAAGGCACCGTTCTCAACGCTGATAATGAAGCCAAACAACAGAAACTACTTCTCATCGCTCAGAGAGAAGATGATGTGGGGAGCGGATAAGCGTTAGCGACGTGCCGTCGCTAACGCAATTTTGAATTTTGAGTTTTGAATTTTGATGAAGATAACGACCTCGGATAAATACACGGCGAAGCAGATACTGCGCTGGCTCTGGCAGGCATGGCGTGGCAATAGGCTCCAGGCAACGCTGAACGCGCTGCTTGGCGTGGCTGACGTGGTGCTCAGCCTGGCTCAGGTGTGGGCGGTGAAGCACGCCATCGACGTGGCTTCGGGCTCCGACCGCGGTTCTATCCATTGGGCTGTGGGCATCATGGGCGCACTGATACTGCTCAACTTTGCGGTGAATATCTCGGGGGTATGGGTGCGTAACCTGCTCGGAGTGCGTGCGCAGAACCGTATGCAGCAAGCCACGTTGCGACGCATACTGCAGTCGGAGTGGCATAGCCGCGAGCACTTCCACTCGGGCGACGTGCTCAACCGCTTGGAGCTTGACGTGTCGAACGTCGTGACGTTCCTCACCGAGACGTTGCCAAGCACGCTCTCCACCGTACTCATGTTCGTGGGTGCTTTCGCCTGCATGTATCTGATGGACAGCACGTTGGCACTGATACTCGTGGTGATGATACCTCTCTTTGTGCTTGTAAGCAAAGTGTACATGCGCCGTATGCGCCGCCTCTCACGCCGTGTGCGTGAGTCGGATAGTAAGGTGCAGTCGTCAATGCAGGAGAGTGTGCAGCACCGTATGGTGGTGAAGACCTTGGAGGCGACGCAGACGATGGTGGAGCGTCTTGAGGCGACACAGTCGGAGCTGCGCCAGAACGTTGTCAACCGCACAAAGTTCTCCGTTCTCTCCAACTTTATCCTCAACTTCGGATTTGCTTCGGGCTATCTCTTGGCGTTCCTCTGGGCAGCGGTGCGTATGCAGGCTGGCACGCTGACATTCGGCGGCATGACCGCCTTCCTGCAGCTCGTCAACCGCATACAGTCGCCGGCACGCACACTGACGAAGCTCGTGCCAGCCTTCGTTAGTGTCTTCACCGCTGCAGAGCGACTCATGGAGCTTGAGGAGGAACGCGCGAGCCAGAAGGCGAGCCTGTTCGGTTTGCCGACTCCTGCGGAATACGCCTTGAGAACGTCACCTATCGCTACGAGGACGGCACACGCGACATTATCAGAAACCTCTCGTTCGACTTCCGTCCGGGGTCGACAACGGCTATCCTCGGCGAGACGGGTGCCGGAAAGACAACGCTCGTGCGTATGCTGCTTGCGCTGATGCGTCCGAAGAGCGGACATATATATATGTATGATGCTGATGGCGAGAAGGAGCTGACACCGCTGATGCGCTGCAACTTTGTGTACGTACCGCAGGGCAATACGCTTCTGAGTGGTACGATACGCGAGAATTTGTTGCTTGGCGACGCTACGGCGACGGATGAGATGATGCGTGAGGCACTTAGAAAGAGTTGCGCCGAGTTTGTCTTTAATCTGCCCGACGGCTCGACACCCACTGCAGCGAGTGTGGCGGCGGACTCTCCGAGGGTCAGGCGCAGCGCATAGCAATTGCTCGTGCGTTGCTCCGCAATCGTGCCGTGCTCGTGTTCGACGAGGCAACGTCGGCTCTCGATAGCGAGACGGAGTGTCGTCTGCTACGCAATATTCTGGACGATGATACGCACACCGTGATATTCATAACGCATCGTCCGGCAGTGTTAAAGTATTGTAGTCAGCAGCTTGTTATTTAAAAATATACTTGAAAACTTGCTTTTTCACGTCGCGCACCGACCGACGCAGACATCCGTATCGACCGACGCAGACATCCGCACCGACCGACGCAGACATCCGCATCGACCGGCGCAGACATCCGCATCGACCGACGCAGATATCCGTATCGACCGACGCGGATGCTATTATTGCTTGTTATTGTTGTCCGTAGTGCAGATTTACGTCCTTTAAGATTTCTTTCGGTACGAGTTGTGATACATCCTCGCCACGTGCCACCTTCTCTCTCACCTCCGTGCTGCTGATGTCGTACAGTCCGGTGTCGTACATACGCACGTAGAAGGTAGCGTATCGGTGTCGATGGGCGACCCGGTGCGCGGATAGATGGCGATGGGGTAGTGGGCTATGATGTCTGAGGCGTGGTACCAGCGGTCGAACACCGCCCAGTTGTCGGCACCTATGAGGAGCGTGAACTCGCGGTCGGGGTAGTCGGCGGAGAGGTGTTGCAGTGTGTGCCACATATACGACGGACGTGGCAAGCGAAATTCGTAGTCGCTTGCCGTGAGCTGCGGATAGGGCGCAAGCGCACGCTGCGTCATATCGAGGCGCAGCTGGTCGTCGAGCAGACTGCCTGCTGCCTTCAGAGGGTTCTGTGGCGACACAATGAGCCATATCTCGTCCAACCCGGCTTCTTCCAACATTCGCTTCGCAATGGCGATGTGTCCGTTGTGTATGGGGTTGAACGACCCGCCGTAGATACCTGTCTTTATCTTCTGCATTGTTTTATGTTTGTATAGGAGGGTGTGACAAAACTACAAAACGTAGGAGGGTATGGCATCCTTGCCATACCCACGCTGCCTGCTATAATCGTATTTTTCCACGCAATCCGTGGAACCTTAGGGGGTGCACTTGTCTCAAGTGCACCAACCGAGCTGCTAGTGCCCTCCCACAGATTTCACAGATTTCACAGAACTTTCTTACTGTAGCTTTCTCCCACAGAATTCACAGAACTCACAGAAGTTTCTTGCTGTAGTTTCTCCCGCAGATTTCACAGAACACACAGAAGTTTCTTGCTGTAGCTTTCTCCCACAGATTTCACAGAACACAGCAGAAGGTACTGTGAATTCTGTGGGACTCCTATGCCCCAATAATCTGTGCTCATCTGTGCAATCTGTGGGAGACTCTTCTCAGCAGAAGGTTCTGTGTGTTCTGTGAATTCTGTGGGAAACCCCGCTACTAATAGCAAGTGGCTGCGTGGGTATGGCAGGATGCCATACCTCCTAAGATACTACTCCTCGATGAATGAGCGGATAGCCTCGTAGGTCTCCTCGACAGCCTTCTCAAGGTCGTCGTTGATGATGATGCGGTCGAACTTCGGGGCTTGTGACAGTTCGAACTCGGCGCGTGCGATGCGCTGCTCAATCACCTCGGGCGCATCCGTGGCGCGTCCGACGAGGCGGCGACGCAGCTCCTCCACCGATGGCGGCTGGATGAACAGACTCAGTGCGCGGTCGCCATAGAACTTCTTGATGTTGCAGCCACCCTTAACGTCGAGGTCGAACACCACGTTCTCGCCGCGTGCAGCCTGTGTCTCCACCTGTTCTTTCAGTGTGCCGTAGAAGCGGTCCTGATACACCTCCTCGTACTCAAGGAACTCGTCGCGACTGATGCGCTCACGAAACTCCTCGGGAGTAATGAAGAAATACTCTACACCGTTCTGCTCGGTGCCACGCGGAGCGCGTGAGGTGCACGAGATGGAGAAGGCGAGGTGCAGCTCCGGACGCTGCATCAAACGATTGATAATTGTGCTTTTGCCGCTGCCACTTGGAGCGGAGAATATAATGAGTTTACCCATGTTTGAGTTTTGAATTTAAAGCGCGTTCAGCACTTGTTCCTTAATCTGTTCCAGTTCGTCTTTCATCTTCACCACGATGTTCTGCATCTCGGCGTTGTTACTCTTCGAGCCGGTAGTGTTTATCTCGCGTCCCATCTCCTGCGCTATGAAGCCCAGCTTCTTGCCCTGGCCTCCCTCTTCAGCCATTGTCTCGCGGAAGTAGTTGAGGTGGTTGGCGAGTCGCTGTTTCTCCTCGCTGATGTCGAGCTTCTCGATGTAGTAGATAAGCTCCTGCTCGAGGCGGTTCTTGTCGTAGTCCACCTCGGGTATAGAGCTCAGTCCGTCGACGATGCGTGTGCGAATCTTCTCCACGCGCGACTTCTCGTACAGCTCGATACTCTTCAGTAGAGCCTCGATGTTGTCAATCTTCTCACCGAACTTCTTCTGCAGTGCCGCACCCTCCTGCTGGCGGAACGCCACGAGTGCGTCGATAGCCTCGTCGATAGCCTTGCGTGCCACTACCCACTCCTCGTCAGAGAGCGTCTCTATCTCCACCTTCGACATCACGTCGGGCATACGCAGCAGCGTGATGAACCAGTCGGCAGGCAGCGGTATCTGGCACTCCGCAGCCACGCTCTTTATCTGCTCGCAGTAGTTCTTGGCGAGCGCGGTGTTGATGGTCGTGGCATCGCTTGTGGCATCCTTTTCCACCCATATCGCGAAGTCGACCTTGCCACGTATCACCTTCGCTGGATAGCCTGGCGTATCTCCATCTCCTTCTCTCTGAAGAGAGGAGCGATGCGTGTGGAAAGGTCGAGTGCCTTGCTGTTCAGCGACTTTATCTCGACGTTGATTTTCTTACCATTGTAGACTGCGACAGACTTGCCGTAGCCGGTCATTGAAAGTATCATATTGCGTGTTTGTTATTTATATATGCTTGTTTGTTATTCGGAATGCAAATGTAGCTAATATTTTCCATATATGAAAAAAAACGTTTGCTTGTTTTTTTTAACGCTTCGTTAATGGGCGAAATTGAATAAAAAATTGTATTTTTGCAATCTATTATATTAATGTGTAGTCTGCCATTAAGCACCGATTATGAGTTATTATGGTGTTTAGTAGTTGCAGACGCAGAAAAAATAAGAAAAGAATGTCGTGTATATTGAGCATTGATACGAGCACTAATGTGTGTTCAGTCGCCGTCAGTCAGGATGGCGCGTGTATATTCTCCAAGGAAGACTTTGATGGTCCGAACCACGCCGTGAAACTCGGCGTATATGTTGACGAGGCTATGTCGTTTGCCGACAGCCATGCCATACCGCTCGATGCCGTAGCCGTGAGCTGCGGTCCGGGCTCGTACACGGGTCTGCGCATCGGTGTGTCGATGGCAAAGGGCATCTGCTACGGTCAGAACCTGAAGCTGATCTCGGTGCCTACGCTCGAGCTGATGACTGTACCCGTGCTGCTGCGCGAGGAAGTGGAGGAGGGCGCACTGCTCTGTCCGATGCTCGACGCACGCCGCATGGAGGTCTACTCGGCTGTCTACGACCGTGCGCTGCACGAGGTGCGTGGCATTCAGGCGGACATCGTCGATGCCGACACGTACAAGGAATACCTCGATCGCGGACCGGTCTACTTCTTCGGCAACGGTGCGAGAAGTGTATGGAGGTGATTAACCATCCCAATGCGCGCCTCATAAAGAACGTACACCCACTCGCTAAGTGGATGTATCCTCTCGCCGAGAAGCGCATCGCGCTGGAGAAGTTCGAAGATGTGGCATACTTTGTGCCGTTCTATCTGAAGGACTTTGTGGCGAAAGAATCAAAGAAGTTACTGTAATAGATATATGAAGATAAAAGGATTAGACTACAATACACAACGCGAGCACCTCGTGCTGCCCGAATACGGACGCGAGGTGCAGCAGATGGTCGACTACTGTGTCGGCTTGAAGAGCCGTGCCGAGCGCCAGCGTTGTGCCAATACCATAATCGCGGTCATGGAGCGCATGATGCCACACAACTACGAGAATAAAGACTACCGACAGAAACTGTGGGACCACCTCGCACTGATGAGCGGTTTTCAGCTCGATATCGACTACCCGTGCGACATCACCGAGGCGCACAACATGCTGAAGAAACCGGCACCGATGCGCTATCCGATGAAGCGTATTCCGGTGCGTCACTACGGCAACATGATGTTCGAAGTGTTCGAGTTGCTTAAGAATATGCCCAACGGAGTGGAACGCACCGAACTGACACGCCTCGCTGCCAACCAAATGAAGCGCGACCTCGTACTCTGGGGACACGGCTCTATCGACAACGAAAAGGTCGCTTCCGACCTTGCCGACTACACCAACGGCAAGATACAGCTCGACCTCGACACGTTTAAGTTCGACCGCACAGAGGCTCCGACACGCAATCAGGAGAGAAGACAACGTCGTAGAAAATAAACTACAAAGCTTATGGAATCGTTTATAATTGAAGGCGGACGTCCGCTACGCGGCACCATCACACCGCAAGGAGCCAAGAATGAGGCACTTGAGGTGATTGCTGCTGTGCTACTTACACCCGAACCCGTCCGAATAACAAATATCCCTGATATTCTCGATGTCAACAATCTCATACGCTTGTTGCAGGATGTAGGCGTGAAAGTGATGCGCAACGGTAAGGGCGACTTCACGTTTCAGGCAGACGAACTCAACCTTGAGTTTCTCGCCAGCGACGAATACGTGAAGAAGTGCGCCGCATTACGAGGCAGCGTGCTTATGATGGGTCCGCTGCTCGCACGCTTCGGTAAGGCTGTTGTGGCTGAACCCGGCGGCGACAAGATAGGTCGCCGACGTCTCGATACCCACTTCCTTGGTTTTAAGAACCTCGGTGCAGAGTTCAACTCCGACGACGAACGTCATGTGTACAACATCGAGGCGAAGAAGCTGCACGGCACATACATGCTACTTGATGAGGCTTCGGTGACTGGCACTGCCAATGTCGTCATGGCTGCCGTGCTCGCAGAGGCACAACGACAATATATAACGCAGCCTGCGAACCGTATATCCAGCAGCTATGCCACTTGCTCAACGCTATGGGAGCCAATATCTCCGGCATCGCTTCTAACCTGCTCACCATCGTGGGTGTGGAGAAGTTGCATGGAGCCACACACCGCATCCTGCCAGACATGATAGAGGTGGGCTCGTTTATCGGTATGGCTGCAATGGTAGGCGACGGCATACGCATAAAAGACTGCGCCGTTAAACAGCTTGGAGTCATCCCAGACGCATTCCGCCGACTCGGTGTGCAGATAGATGTGGACGGCGACGACCTATATATACCGCACCAGTCGCACTATGTAGTCGACTCGTTCATCGACGGATCGATAATGACACTCGCCGATGCACCATGGCCCGGACTAACGCCCGACCTCCTTTCGGTGCTCATCGTGGTTGCTACGCAGGCTCGTGGCTCGGTGCTCGTTCATCAGAAGATGTTCGAGAGTCGACTCTTCTTCGTCGATAAGCTCATCGATATGGGCGCACAGATAATACTCTGCGACCCACACCGCTGCGTCATCGTAGGACACGACCGCAACAAACAGCTACGCGCAGGTCGTATGTCGAGCCCCGATATACGCGCCGGCATCGCATTGCTCATCGCCGCTCTCGGTGCTAAGGGCACCAGCCGTATTGACAACATCGCACAGATCGACCGCGGATACGAGGACATAGAAGCACGACTCAACGCATTGGAGCAAAGATTAGTAGAGTGTAAAGCAACTTGCTGGCTTGCGAACTCGTTTACTTGTGAGCATATCTCCTCGTCAACTCGTTCCCTTGTCAACTTTTCAACTCGTCTCCTCGTCAACTAACAAAGAAATGATAAAGAAAGAAACAGTATATAAGATAGGTAAGATAGGCAAACCGCACGGTGTGGACGGCGAGGTGTCGTTCCACTTCGACGACGACATCTTCGACCGCGTAAATGCCGACTACCTCATTCTCGACATCGACGGCATCCTCGTGCCATTCTTCCTCGACGAATATCGCTTTAAGAACGACGAAACGGCACTCGTGCGCTTCGCCGATATCGACTCTCAGGAGCGTGTACGCGAGCTGACGGGTTGCGATGTCTACTTCCCACGCGAGCACGTAGACACCGATGGAGAGGAACTCTCTTGGGCTGCTATCGTTGGCTTTAAGGTCATCGACGAGCGTACTGGCAAAGTTGTAGGCGAGATACACTCCGTCGACGACTCTACAATCAATACGCTCTTCTGCCTGCTCACCCCCGACGGCACCGACCTGCTTATCCCTGCTTCCGACGACCTCATCGTGAGGTGGATGCTGAGCACCAAGCGATAACGATGAACCTGCCCGAAGGATTGACAGAACTGTAAAGGGGTTTTTCTAGTTTTTCTAGTTCTTCTAGTTTTTCTAGCTTTCTAGTCTTTCTAGTCTTTCTAGTCTTTCTAGTCTTTCTAGTTCTTCTATTCCACAAGAATATCAAGCAATAAACACAATCAATAACAATGAAACAAATCTGTATCCTCGGTTCCACCGGTTCGATTGGAACCCAGGCACTCGACGTAATAGAACAGCATAGCGACCGCTACGAGGTGTACTGTCTCACAGCCAACAACCGCTACGAGATGCTTGCTGAGCAGGCACGCAAGTTCCGCCCGGCTGCCGTTGTCATAGCCAACAAAGCCACTACGAAGCACTGAAGCTGCTGCTTGCCGACCTGCCAGACATCAAGGTGTATGCCGGAGCAAAGGCTCTCGACGAGATAGTGGAGGCACAACCTATAGACATGGTGCTTACAGCAATGGTTGGCTTCGCAGGACTCTCGCCAACAATACACGCCATCAAGGCACGCAAGACTATCTGCCTTGCCAATAAGGAGACACTTGTCGTAGCCGGCGACCTCATCTGCCGTCTCGCAGCTGAGTATCATGTGAACATACTGCCAGTAGATAGCGAGCACTCAGCCATCTTCCAGAGCATAGTGGGCGAAGGCGACAACGAGATAGAGAAGATATTGCTCACCGCTTCGGGCGGTCCGTTCCGCAAGTTCACGCTCGACCAGATGCGCGATGTGAAGGCTGCCGACGCTCTGCGCCACCCAACATGGGATATGGGCGCGAAGATCACCATCGACTCAGCATCGATGATGAACAAGGGCTTCGAGGTGATTGAAGCGAAGTGGCTCTTCGGCGTTGAGGCTGACAAGATTCAGGTGCTGGTACATCCGCAGTCGATAGTGCACAGTGCGGTACAATTCCGCGATGGCGGCGTTAAGGCACAACTCGGTGTGCCCGATATGCGCCTACCTATCCAGTATGCGTTCTCGTTCCCCGAACGTCTTCCGCTCAACGGCGACCGTCTCGACCTCTTCTGTCAGCCACTCGAGTTCTTCGAGCCCGACATGGAGAAGTTCCGCTGTCTCGCAATGGCATACGAGTCGATACGTCGCGGTGGCAACGTGCCGTGCATCATGAACGCTGCCAACGAAGTGGTGAACGAGGCGTTCCGCCACGACCGCTGCGGATTCCTGCAGATGGCAGACATCATCGAGGCTACGATGCAGCGTGCCACATTCATCGCACAACCTACATACGACGACTATATAGCTTCGGACGCAGAGGCAAGACGCATTGCTGCAAGCATGTTGTAATGTAGAATGTAGAATGTAGAATGTTGAATTTTGAGTTTTGAATTGTCGGCTGCGCCGATGAGGAATTATTCAATATGGAATTTACAACTCTCAATTCAAAATTCATAAATTCAAAATGCGCGAAGCGCACAACTCAAAATTCAAAACTCAAAACTCAAAACTCTTAAATGGAAATATTTCTTATAAAGGCGCTCCAGTTTATGCTGGCTATCTCGCTCCTCGTGCTTCTGCATGAGGGCGGACACTTCTTCTTCTCGAAACTCTTTGGCGTACGCGTCGAGAAGTTCTACCTCTTCTTCGACCCTTGGTTCAGTCTGTTCAAGTTCAAGCCGAAGAAGAGTGATACAACCTACGGCATCGGTTGGCTTCCGCTCGGTGGCTACTGCAAGATATCGGGTATGATTGACGAGTCGATGGACACCGAGCAGATGAAGCAGCCTGCTCAGCCATACGAGTTCCGCTCGAAGCCGGCTTGGCAACGACTCCTTATAATGATAGGTGGTGTGCTCGTCAACTTCCTCCTCGCGCTGTTCATCTACGCCATGTGCCTCTTCACATGGGGTGAGGACTACGTCCGTCCGAAGGATATGGCGCAGGGAATGTTGTTCAACAAGGAGGCGAAGGCACTCGGCTTCCAGGATCACGACATACTTGTCGGCACCAATCTCGGAGAGTTCAAGGATGCAAAGGCTGATATGTATCGCGGTCTGGCTAACGCCACTGAGGTGTACGTGATACGTGACGGCAAGCAGCTGACCATAAACACTCCCGGCGACCTCGACCTGCTGAGTATGCTGAAGAACGTGCCTATGTTCGTACAGCCATACGTACCGGCTGTGGTGGACAGCGTGAGTCCGAAGTCGGCAGCAGAGCGCATGGGCTTGCAGAAGTCCGACCGCATCCTCTCGCTTAATGGTAAGCAGATTGACTCATTCTCTGCTTTCACCTACGAGGCAGGACGCAGCACCGACATGTTCACTTGCGCACAGACACACGCCGACACCGTGAAGGCACTCGCCGCTGTGCTCACCGTAGAGCGTCAGGTGGAGGGTAAGACCGATACACTCACACTAAAGGGACAGTTCGACGCTGTGTCGGAAGGTGGTTTCTCACCGTTCTCTAAGGGCAAGCCGATGCGCCTCGTGCTCGGCTATATGCCACAGCAGCCCCAGTATAAGGTGACACACATCGACTATGGCTTCTTCGAGTCGTTCCCCGCTGGCGTTAAGTATGGCTGCAAGGTGCTCTCGGGCTACGTGGGCGACATGAAGTATCTCTTCTCGGCTGAAGGAGCGAAGTCGCTCGGTGGTTTCGGTGCTATCGGCAGTCTGTTCCCGTCGCAGTGGGATTGGCACTCGTTCTGGTTGATGACCGCTTTCCTCAGCATCATCCTCGCCTTTATGAACATCCTGCCTATCCCTGCGCTCGACGGTGGACACGTGCTCTTTCTGTCTACGAGATGATAGCTCGCCGCAAGCCGTCGGAGAACTTTATGATATACGCCGAGTATATCGGCATCGGTGTTCTGCTGTTGCTCATGGTGATGGCGAACCTCAACGATATATTGCGATTCCTGCATATAATATAAGGTGTAATACATTTCCGTAGTGTGCTGTGGGCTGCTAACCAACCTTAGCCGCTGCGGACAAACAATTAGAAACAAAACAATTTAAAAATAGAAAATTATGAAAGAACCAAAATGGTGGTTGGATACCGAATCACTCCAAGGCAGCGACTTTGCGATGTCTACTGCCTTCTCTGCGCTGATGCGTAAAGTGTTTATCTGGATGGCTCTCGCACTTGTTATCACTGGTGTGACGGCATACGGTGTTGCTACGACTCCGTCGTTGCTGATTGCCATTGTCACCAATAAGGCATTGTTCTGGGGATTGATTATCGCCGAGCTTGCACTCGTGTTTGCTGTCAGCGGTGCTATCAACCGTCTGTCGCTCGCTACCGCTACATTGCTGTTCGTGCTCTATTCGGTTGTGAACGGTGCTACGTTGTCTGTCATCTTCTTAGCTTACAGTATGCCGGCAATCATACAGACATTCTTCATTACCGCCGGCACATTTGGCGTTATGGCACTCGTGGGCTACACAACGAAGACCGACCTTACGTCGCTCGGTAAGCTGCTGTTCATGGCTTTGATAGGTCTTGTCATCGCTACTGTTGTCAATATGTTCGTGGGTAGCACAGGCTTCGACTATATCCTGAGCTACGTAGGTGTGCTCATCTTCGTCGGACTCACCGCTTACGACACGCAGAAGATCAAGCAGATGTGTATGCAGGCACCCGATGCAGGCGAGCATATGCAGAAACTCGCTCTGCTTGGTGCGTTGAGTCTCTACCTCGACTTCATCAACCTCTTCCTTTATCTGCTCCGTATCTTCGGAAACAATAAGGATTAATAACGTCTGTACGACTTGGCGCATGTGTGCCTAAGTCAACTTACGATTTAAACGTCGGGCGAGAATTACGTTTTACTTTGATAGCTTTCAAGTAGTTATCGTGCGAAAGTAGACGTAATTCTCCGCTTTTTTGTGCCCATAATTATAGCTGTATTTCTTTTAATTGAACGAAAAAGGGCGTTTGTTGAATAAATTTGTGGGGTTGATAGTTATTGAATAACTTTGCAAATGTAAAAAGGAAGAATAGTTTAAAATTAAAGTAGTAATTGTTAGAGAGTTAATAATTTAGAGAGTTATTTAAAAGTAAGTTAGAGAGTTACACGAATTAAAATTAGAGTTTACACATACATCAGATTACGTTTCATACACACATTAAGCAATGTTATTTAAGCAAAAGACTACAAGTATTAGAGTAATCCACGGCGGTGGAGTCACAAACGAATGAATTTTGTTGTTGATTAATAGTTTTTTCGTGAGAAAAGGTTATAAAAGTACGGGACTATCTTTAGTCCCGTTTTTTTATATGCTCGCCATTTATAACTTCTAAGAGTAATCATAACTCTCAACTCTAAATTCTCAATTCTCAACTGAACGAATTGAAAATTCGTTCTATCTTCCAGATACTTGTCTGCGAGGTAGTTGCTCAGTGCCTCCTTGTACATATCGCCGATTGGCAGATACGTGTCGGCATCCATCACGATGCGGTTTTTGGTCACCTCCTGCACATGATTCATGTTCACGATGTACGAGCGGTGTATGCGCAGGAAGTTGGACGGCAGACGTTCCTCCATGCGTTTCATGGCGAGGAGCATGATGATGGGGCGTGGCTGATCGATGATGTGTACCTTCAGATATTCGGACATACCCTCAATGTAGCGTATGTCGCAATCTTCACGCGCACCACTTTGTGCTCAGTCTTCAAGAAGATGTTCTCGTCGGTGAGTTCTGGCTCTGGCTCGGTTGGCAGCGAGAGCGGTGTGTTGGCGTGCTCGTAGCGTTCCTTTACACGCAAGGCGGCGCGGCGGAAGTCGTCGAGACTGAACGGCTTCAGCAGATAGTCGACAGCATTCACCTTATATCCGTCGATGGCGTACTCGGAGTAAGCCGTGGTGAAGACCACAAGCGGTGGAGCCACGAGCGAGCGCACGAAGTCCATGCCGTTCAGGTCGGGCATGTTGATGTCGATGAAGATGGCATCAACACGCTCGCTGTTGATGATGTCGCGTGCTTCGAGAGCACTCTGACACTCGCCAACGAGAGTCAGGAACGGCACTTTTGATACGTAGGCAGCAAGTTGCTGCAGAGCCAGAGGCTCGTCGTCGATGATTAGGGTCTTTATCATAGTTGTCGAAATTATGTGTTCAGTGCAATTTATAGTTGTGTAAATCCTTTCTTAGTGTGGCGTGCGTTTAGCTCTGCATCGGTATGTCGAGCTTCACCTCGTACGTCTTTTCCGCATCGTTGATGCTCAGTGTGTAGTCGTCCTCGTAGAGCAGTTCGAGTCGTTGTCGCACGTTTTGCAGTCCCATGCCTCCCTTCTCGTTCGACTTCTGTGGCTGTGTGGGTTTGCTGTTGCGGCAGTTGAAGAGCAGTCGCTTGTTTTCCACTTCTACGCTTATGTTGATGAACGACTCCTCGCGGTAGCTGATGCCGTGCTTGAAGGCGTTCTCCACGAAGATGATGAGCATCAGCGGAGGCAGCTTCAGCTCGGGCAGTTGCTGGGGTAAGTCTACGTTGATGTGTACCTTGTTGCTGTAGCGCAGGCGCATCAGCTGAACGTAGAGGTTGAGAAACTCCACCTCGCGCGTCAGCGGAATGAGCTTCTTGCTGCCTTCGTACAGTATGTGGCGCATCATCTTCGACAGTTCCACGATGGTAGTTTTGGCTCGTTCGGGGTCGATGTCCACGAGGGCGTGTATGTTGTTCAGCGTGTTCATGAAGAAGTGGGGGTTCACCTGATATTTCAGATACTCCATCTGCTGCTCCAGGTTCTTCTTGTCGATAATCTTCTGACGCTCCAGGTCGCGCTGCGACATGAAGTAGAGCTTCACGCCGAGGTTCATACCCATCAGCAGCAGTCCGCCGAAGAACGCCACCAACTCGCCCGGTCCTAACATCGGCAGGGGGTCGATGGGACGGAACTCCAACGGTTTGCTGTGCATAGGGTTCTGCGGACTGCAATAGCGTCCGTCGCCCAGTCGCACTGCTGCCACCCGTTCGTAGGCGATAGAGTCGGCTTTCCACTCTTCTTCCATGCGTATCTCGTCGATGTGTCTGTGCTTCGGTCGCCCCATGTAGTTGATGAACGTGCCGGCGAGCAGTAAGGCTACCGACAGACATAGGTAGGTTCCGGTCTTGCGCTTGCGTAGCAGGATGGGCAGAAGCAGGAAGTTGTGAATGGCGAACATCACAAGCCATATACTTGTGAACGCCCATGCGTGGAATATCTCGCCCCACGAGAAGGTGATCTTTGGGTTGGCAGCCATGCGTGTGTATATGTTCACCACTGGCGATGCATACAGCAACGCCCACATGAACGTATAAATGGTATGCTCTTTACGGAAATTCATAGGCTTTAGTTTTTATAACTCTCTTTATCTTTAATGTCTCTAATTCGTTTTTCTATATCTCCATTTCGGGATAGCGGGCTTTCAGTGCAGCCAGTTTCTGATGCGTCTTCTCAAGGAAGGCGCGGTGCTCTGCCGAGTCGGGGTTGAACGGGCGGTGGTTCAGCGCTGCCTTTATTGGCTGCCACTCGCTCAAGAATGCTTTAGTTTCGTTGCTGAAGAACGTGTCGGCGAAGCGTTCCCGGATGTAGTCGACGGCTTGCTGCGAGGGGTGCAGCATGTCGGGGGCATAGAAGCGATAGTCGCGAAGCTCGTCGCACACTATCTCGTACGCCGGGAAGTAGACACAGTTCTCGGTCTGTTCTGCCACCTGCTCTGCTGCTAATAGCAGCGTAGCCTTCGACACGGCGCTGCCGTGGAAGCCGTACTTGGCGTAGCGTATGGGGCTGACGGTGAGTATGACGCGCACGTCAGCTCTGCGCTCGCGCAGCATGTTTATGGCTTTCGTTATGTATTCCGCACACTCGTCGACGCTGAGGCTGCGCTCGGTGAAGAGTCGCTGCGGTCGCTTCTGGCAGTTGTCCACTATCTCGCCCGTCTCGTTGAGTATGTACACGCGGTTGGTGCCGAGCGTGAACACCGCTGTGCGCGCCACCTCCGCAGTCGTGGCTGCGAGGTAGCGCTCTACGGTGTGCAGTATGCTCGCCGGGTTGTACATCACGCCGTACGGATTGACCGTTGCGCGAAACTTGTCGTCGACGAATCTGCTGCCGATGTTGTCGGCGAAGCACGAGCCCACGAAGAGCATACGCTCGCAGGGGGCTATCGCGAACGGCGACTTGTCGATGATGACTGGCGTGCGGAATTCCATTATTCTTACTCCTTCTTTCTTTTCATTTCAAATACCACTCCGCCGATGATGGCGAGAGCCAGCAGCAGATAGGCTGCGTAAGCTGCGGTCTCGGTGTTCTTCACCGATGCCGGCTTGAACGTGAGCACCACTTTGTGCTCGCCCGGCTTCACGTTGATGGCGCGCAGCACGTAGTTGACACGGCCCACCTCTACGTCCTTGCCGTCGACGGTGGCAGTCCAGCCGGGTAGTAAATCTCCGAGAACACAACCACGCCGCCCTTCGGCGACTGCACGGTGTAGCACAGCTCGTTCGGCTCGTACTTGTCGAGTTTCACTATTGCTGTGCCCTCCTGCTTTACGGCTTCGCCTAAGGCTGCCTTGAACTTGCTGTCGGCTACTGCCTCGTGGTGCAGGTCGAGCTGCTTGATGGCATCGAGCTCTTGGTTGGCGTTGTCTACATACTGGAGGCGGTCGACGAACCACGCGTTGCGTAAGCGTACGGGTTCTGCAAGGGCACGGTCTGTCCGCCCTGCAGCGGCATGATGATATACTTGGTGTTGAGCATGTTGAGCACCGGATAAACCGAGTCGCCCGGCACGCTCGTCATGTCGCCCTGCGCCTTGGCGATGGCAGACATCGCCTGCTGCATCTCGGGTGCGATGTACGCGTCGATAAGCTCCTGGTAGCGGCGCAGCTTGGCTGCATGGTAGCCGCCAATCGACTTATGGTAGTACGATGTCTCGTTCTCGTTGAACGTGTTCGACGCGAGGTTCAGCACGCGATAGTCGAGCGATGTGTCCTGCAGAATCTGGCGGTCGGTGGCTGTCTCCTGCTGCGGAGTCTCGCGCACGCTGCGCTCCACGAACATTCCGTCGTTGAGGTAGCGCTTGTTCACCTGCCACATATCCACGAGGCAGAGCGCGAAGAGGAGAGCCACGGCGTACTTCGGCTGCAGCTTCTTCAGCAGAGCGAGCACGAGGATGACGGTTCCGGCGAGTATCACGAAGAACGAACGCCAGCAGTCGGCGGTGAATATAGAGATGCGTATCTCGCGCAGATTGCTGATGAGCGGAGTGAGATAATCGCTCGGTATAGAGGCGAGAGCATGCAGCTCGGCGTTAGAAACGAAGTCGGGGAAGAACACCGTAGGCATGATGCGAACGCCACGCACATGCCGGCTGTGAGCACGAAGCTGAGCGCGAGCCACGAGCGGTTCTTCACCTCGCGGCACACCAGTCGGTGCGAAGCCAGACCGACGAGCAGTGGGGTGGTGCTCTTGAGGAAGTTCTCGGTCTCGAGCACCTTCTTCAGAGCCAGCATAGCAAGCAGCGGAATGGTGAACTCGGCGATGACGAGTATCGACGCCACGGTGCGGAACTTCGCGTACATCGGCACATAGTCGAGGAAGAGGTCAGTGAACCACATGAAGTTTCTGCCCCACGAGAGCAGTACGGAGAGCACCGTCGCAGCGAGCAGTGCCCACTTCATCGGGCCCTTCACTATGAACAGACCCAGCACGAAGAGCAGCATCACGAACGCTCCGACGTACACCGGACCGCTTGTGCCCGGCTGGTTGCCCCAGTATTGGCCCAGTTGCTGGTATATCTGATAGAACTCGGGGTTCGCCTTCTCCATCGCCTTCTCGTTCTGCGCCAGCGGCACCGAAGCACCGCCCTTGGTGTTAGGCACGAGCAGGGTCCAAGTCTCGTCGACACCGTAGCTCCACTGCGTGATATAGTCGCGGTCCAAGCCGCTCGAAGTCTGGTTGGCAGCGTTCTTCTTCACCAGCTCGCTCTTGCCACGCATCGACTCCTGCGTGTACTGCCATGTGTGGTAGAGGTTGGAGAGGTTGATTACCACGCCCAATACAGCCGCCACGGCGCACACCGCCGTAGCCTTGGCGAAGCGTGCCATCTGCTTCTGGCGCAGAGCTCTACGAGGTAGGCGATGACCATGAACAGCACGATGAACAGATAGTAGTAGGTCATCTGCACATGGTTGGCTTGAATCTCGAGCGCCGTGAACAGACCCGTGAGCACGAAGCCCCACACGTACTTGCCACGATAGGCGAGTACGATGCCCGCAATCATCGGTGGCAGATAAGCCAGCGCAATAACCTTCCAGATGTGTCCGGCGGCGATGATGATGAAAAAGTAGCTACTGAAAGCCCACAGAATGGAACCTAAAGCTGCCAGCTCGCGGCGGAAGTCGAACGCACGCAGCAGGATGTAGAAGCCCAGAAGATAGGCGAACACGTACCACACGTTCTCCGGAAGCCACAGGTGTAGAACTTGCCCACGCTGTTCAGCACCTCCTGCGAGTGGTACGACGGAGCATCTGATACGTAGGCATACCGCCGAACAAGGCGTTCGTCCAGCGCGGCATGTCGCCCGTGCGCTGGTAATACTCAGTAAGCTCCTCGCCCGCGCCGCGTCCGGCTGACGAGTCGTGACGATAGAGGATGCGCCCCTCGGTGTCTGCCGGGAAGAAGTAGGCAAACGCGATGACCGCAAACAACAACACTACCAGCAAGTCTGGCAGAAAGCGTTTCAAAGTCTTCATTGATATTCTTGTTTTGTTTGATTATACATTAATATATATATGTTTGCAAAGTTACAGAAATAATTCAAAATACGCAGTAATCTAAGTGTTTTTCTTAACTTGCATGGTGCGCATCGACCGACGCAGACGTCCGCATCGACCGGCGCAGACGTCCGCATCGACCGACGCAGATGTCCGCATCGACCGACGCAGATGTCCGCATCGACCGACGCAGATGTCCGCATCGACCGACGCGGATGCCCAAAGCTGCACTTTCGCAATGTAAAATATGTCATTAAAAACGCTCCGAGTGTCATTCTGTCAGACCGTCGGCTCTGCTTTTTGTCAGCAAAAGACAAGATATTTAGCTTTTGGCACACCATTTGTATATCAGTAAGCGAAAACATCAACCAATTAAAGTAAAAAATAAAAAAACGAAATATTATGGGAAAGATTATTGGAATCGACTTAGGTACTACAAACTCTTGTGTTGCCGTATTTGAAGGCAACGAACCGGTAGTAATCGCCAACAGCGAAGGCAAGCGCACAACTCCTTCAGTCGTTGGCTTCGTAAAGGACGGCGAGCGTAAGGTAGGCGACCCTGCAAAGCGTCAGGCAATCACCAACCGAAGAACACCGTATATTCAATCAAGCGCTTCATGGGCGAGACCTATGAGCAGTGCTCGAAGGAGGTTACACGCGTACCGTTCAGCGTTGTGAACGAAGGCGGCTATCCGCGCGTTGACATCGACGGACGCAAGTACACTCCGCAGGAAATCTCGGCAATGACACTTCAGAAGATGAAGAAGACCGCTGAGGACTATCTCGGACAGGAGGTTACGGACGCCGTAATCACCGTTCCGGCATACTTCTCCGACTCACAGCGCCAGGCTACAAAGGAGGCAGGTCAGATTGCAGGTCTCAACGTTCGCCGTATCGTGAACGAGCCGACAGCAGCTGCACTCGCTTACGGCGTAGACAAGGCTAACAAGGATATGAAGATCGCAGTGTTCGACCTCGGCGGCGGTACATTCGATATCTCTATCCTCGAGTTCGGCGGCGGCGTGTTCGAGGTGCTCTCTACAAACGGTGATACACACCTCGGCGGTGACGACTTCGACCAGGTAATCATCGACTGGCTCGTACAGGGCTTCAAGGCTGACGAAGGCATCGACCTCTCTAAGGACCCGATGGCTATGCAGCGTCTCAAGGAAGCTGCAGAGAAGGCAAAGATAGAGCTCTCAAGCACTACCTCTACCGAAATCAACCTGCCGTATATCTCAGCCGAGGCGGTGTGCCAAAGCACTTGGTTAAGACGCTGACACGCTCACAGTTCGAGCAGCTCGCACACAACCTCATCCAGGCTTGCCTCGTACCTTGCCAGAACGCAATGCGCGACGCAAAGCTCCAGACATCAGACATCGACGAGGTGATCCTCGTAGGCGGTTCAAGCCGTATACCAGCCGTTCAGACACTCGTTAAGAACTACTTCGGCAAGGAGCCTTCAAAGGGCGTTAACCCCGACGAGGTGGTAGCCGTAGGCGCATCTATCCAGGGCGCTATCCTCAACAAGGAGAGCGGCGTAGGCGACATCGTTCTGCTCGACGTAACACCGCTTACACTCGGTATCGAGACAATGGGCGGCGTGATGACAAAGCTTATCGACGCCAACACCACAATCCCGGCTAAGAAGAGCGAGACATTCTCTACAGCCGTCGACAACCAGACAGCCGTGACCATCCACGTGCTCCAGGGCGAGCGTCCGATGGCTGCACAGAACAAGTCAATCGGCCAGTTCAACCTCGAAGGCATCGCACCGGCACGCCGTGGCGTTCCACAGATTGAGGTGACATTCGACATCGACGCCAACGGTATCCTCAACGTATCTGCAAAGGACAAGGCAACAGGCAAGGAGCAGGCTATCCGCATCGAGGCTTCTTCAGGCTTGAGCAAGGAGGAAATCGAGCGCATGAAGGCTGAGGCAGAGCAGAACGCTGCTTCTGATAAGGCAGAGCGCGAGAAGATCGACAAGCTCAACCAGGCTGACTCGATGATCTTCACCACCGAGAACTTCCTTAAGGACAACGGCGACAAGATTCCTGCCGACCAGAAGCCGGGCATTGAGCAGGCTCTGCAGCAGCTCAAGGACGCTCACAAGGCTGCGACGTGGCTGCTATCGACACCGCCATCGCCAACCTCAACAACGTCATGCAGGCTGCTTCTGCACAGATGTACCAGGGTGGCGCACAGCCGGGCGCAGGTGCTCAGGCAGGTGCACAACCGGGCGCAGACAACGGCGCAAAGGCTGATGATAACATCCAGGACGCTGACTTCGAGGAGGTGAAGTAAGCTTGACTTTTAAGAGCAGACTTTCTGAATAAGAATAAATAATAAGGCGTACAACTGAAATCATAATGATTTGGTTGTACGCCTTTTTCCTGACTTCGTCACTCAAAAAACATACATTTTATAACTTGTTGATAAACAATATTTTGTATCTTTGTGTCACCTAATATTGGGTGACACGAAAGGTTTTTTAACTATGTTTGTCCGCAAAAAGAAAT
>ENA-OQHY01000023-OQHY01000023.1-human-gut-metagenome-genome-assembly--contig:-NODE-23-length-74647-cov-5.084447_pt1 | contig 74647 bp, 89 predicted proteins | sample MGYA00242570_ERZ504733 | MGnify/ENA primary metagenome ERZ504733 (study PRJEB26092, sample SAMD00036219) | human gut metagenome | host: Homo sapiens | study: EMG produced TPA metagenomics assembly of... | reverse complement strand
AAAAATCCGGAATACAACTGCCGGATCAAAAAAGGATGGCTTCCGATTCCTGCCTGTGCAGGAACGGAGAGCCATCCTTTTTCTTTTTGCTGCTCAGTGGATTTCTTCACCGGCAGTTTTCTGTGCGGCTTTTATTTCGTTGTAACAGTATTTGATGATAGATTTTCTGGTTATGATCCCGATGAAGGAGCCCTGGTCATCTACCACCGGCACGAAGTTCTGATTAATGGCGCGATCCAGGAGATCTTCCATATTAGAATCTGCATGGACTGGTTTATAGGTGGCGCGACGTGGGATCGCCATGATCGGGATTCCTTCTGTTTCCTTGATGTCGTGAATATCTGCACGGCGCATGCCCCAGAGGAGATCTCCCTCTGAGATAGTGCCAAGATATTTGCCGTCCATGGTGAGAATAGGAATGCAGGAGTACTTGCGGTGCTCCATTTTTTCGAGGGTCTGGCGAAGAGTTTCATCCTCAAAGATGTAGGCTACTTCGCTTTTGGGAATCAGAAAAAACAGAATGTTCACGTTATTACCTCATTTCCGCAAAAATTATAAATAAATCTGTAGGCTGTTTTAGAGAAGCTGAAGTCCGTGTGTCTCTGCAGCATCTGTGATCTCCTTCGGCCAGAGAGAGACATGTACTTCTCCGATGTGTGCTTTACGAAGGAAGAACATACAGATTCTGGACTGTCCGATACCACCACCGATGGTGTACGGAAGCTCTTTGTTCAGGATTGCTTTCTGGAATGGAAGCTCTCTTCGGTCATCACAGCCTGCTTCGGTAAGCTGGCGGTCAAGTGCGTCCTCGTCAACACGGATTCCCATTGAGGAAAGCTCAAGGGCAATGTCAAGTACCGGATAGTATACGAGGATATCACCGTTCAGTTCCCAGTCATCATAGTCCGGGGCACGTCCGTCGTGGCGCTCGCCGTTGGTGAGGGTTTTGCCGACTTTCATAAGGAAGACAGCGCCCTTTTCACGGGTGATCCGATATTCACGTTCCTTCGGTGTGCAGTCCGGATACATGTCAAGAAGCTCCTGAGTTGTGATAAAGAAGATATCCTTTGGAAGGATCTCCTCGATGTAGTCATACTGTACAGCCATGTATTTCTCAGTTTTACGAAGGACACTGTAAATGGTGCGTACGGTTTCCTTGAGAGTCTCCATGGAACGTTCTTCTTTGGAGATGATCTTTTCCCAGTCCCACTGGTCTACGTAAACAGAGTGGATATTGTCCAGATCTTCATCCCGGCGGATGGCTACCATATCTGTGTAAAGACCTTCTCCGTGAGAAAATCCGTATTTTTTCAGTGCGTAGCGTTTCCATTTGGCAAGGGAGTGTACGATCTCGGCGTTGCTTCCTTCGATAGCCTTGATATCAAGCTTACCGGGCGCTCTACACCATTAAGGTTGTCATTAAGGCCGGATTCCGGTGCTACAAATGTTGGAGCGGATACTCGAAGAAGGTTCAGCTTCTGGGAGAGTGTCTGCTGGAAGAAATCTTTTACTGTTTTGATCGCAATCTGTGTGTCATGGAGGTTCAGGTCTGCATGATAGGTTGCGGGGATTGTGATTGTATTCATTATCGGCTCCTCCTGATGATTTTTAGGCTTATTGCTCTGTGGGGTATTATAGCAGAAAATGGGTGGAGTGGCAATATAATGAGAGGGGAAGTCTTTTGGGGTATCGTAGAAAAATACTGGGTATTAAATGCCTGGTGTGATATACTGAAAAAAATGCTTATGTTTACGACGGAAATATAAATATCCGTTTTGACGGATAGAATGGAGGGAGCTTATGGCAGGTCAAAGGTGTCAGGTTTGTGGGGGTAAGGTTGTAAATGGCAGGTGTTCATTATGTGGGATGCCTTACAGAAATGATGAGGTGTTATATCATCTGAATGAGCCCCGGGAGATACATTATAAACATGCTTCCGCCAAAGTGCGGGATATGATGCGGCAGTATGGACAGGATGCTGATCAAACAACACAACGTAACGGAAACGCAAACCGGAATACGAACGCAAACCGGAATACAAACATAAACCAGAATACGAATGCAAGCCGCAATACAGATTTGAATCGGAATTCAGCCGGAAGCCGGAATACAGGTGCGACAGCCGGACGTAGGACTGCTGCTGCAGATAATACCAGGAACAAAACAATGGTGGGCAGAAATCGTGCAGAAGTTTTAGATCAGGGGAAAAAACAGCAAAAAAAAGATCAGAAAAACAGCGGGGCAGGCTGGATCATATGGATCATAGTGACACTGGCCATTCTGTTTCCTAAATTATGGGATTTCCTTGCAGACTGGATCGGAACGAATTTGTGAGAATATTTCAGCAGTGAGATCAGGCAGTGCTAAGTGTCTGTATTTTCGTGTATACAGAAATATCCCTTTTCTTTTCTTCTCAGCTGTGTTATACTCATGCCTAGCACAACATATAGATGAAAAACAATATATAGAAGATATAGGTACTATATATAGTATTTTAGCATAGCGGCTTATATATAGCACAGGGAGGGATGAGCAATGTTATATGTGATCAAAAAAGATGGGACAAGAGAGGAGTTTAATCCGCAGAAGATCGTGGCTGCCGTGAACAAATCCGCAGAGCGTATTCTTTATACTTTTTCAGACGAGGAGAAGGATTTTATCTGCCGTTTTGCCCAGGAGCATGCGGATTCCCTTGGAAAGAATGAGATCGAGATCCAGGAGATGCATAACATCGTGGAGGGGGCTCTGGAGCGTGTGAATCCGGCAGTTGCCAAGAGCTACCGTGATTATCGGAATTACAAGCTGGATTTTATCCATATGATGGATGATGTCTATACCAAGAGTCAGGCAATCCGTTATATCGGTGATAAAAGTAATGCCAATACAGACAGCGCCCTTGTTGCCACGAAACGAAGCCTGATCTTTAATGAGCTGAACAAGGAACTCTATCGGAAGTTTTTTATGAACCGTAATGAGCTTCAGGCATGTAAGGACGGCTACATTTATATTCATGACCAGTCGGCACGTCTGGATACCATGAATTGCTGTCTGTTCGATGTGGCAGCTGTTTTAAGTGGCGGTTTTGAGATGGGCAATGTCTGGTATAACGAGCCGAAGACTCTGGATACAGCCTTTGATGTTATGGGGGATATCATTCTCAGTACAGCAGCACAGCAGTATGGTGGCTTTACAGTGCCGGAGGTTGATAAGATCCTGGCACCGTATGCAAAGAAGAGCTATGATAAATATATTTCCGAATTTATGAAATACTCGGATGAGAGCTGGAGTGGCCGTGAGGAGAGAGCTATTGAGTATGCTCTTGATAAGGTCCGCAGGATTATGACCAGGGCTGGCAGGGAATTGAGTACAAGCTGAATACCGTCGGTTCTTCCAGAGGTGATTATCCGTTTGTTACGGTGACACTTGGTCTCGGAACTGAGCAGTTTGAGAAGATGTGTACGATTTCCCTTCTTGAGGTCCATCAGGGAGGACAGGGTAAGGCCGGACACAAGAAACCGGTACTTTTCCCGAAGATCGTATTCCTTTATGACAAGGAGATCCATGGTCCCGGAAAGTGCTGTGAGGATATTTTTGAGGCTGGTGTGGAGTGTTCCTCCAAAACCATGTATCCGGACTGGCTGTCTATGTCCGGCGCAGGCTATATTTCCAGTATGTACAGGAAATACAAGAAGGTCATCAGCGATGGGATGCCGTGCTTTCTTAAGTCCGTGGTATGAGCGTGGCGGTATGGAGCCGGCGGATGAGAATGATACGCCTGTTTTTGTGGGACGTTTTAACATTGGTGCGGTAAGTCTTCATCTTCCGATGATCCTTGCCAAGGCCAGAGCAGAGAGCAGAGATTTCTATGAGGTTCTGGATTTCTATCTGGAAATGATCCGTAACCTGCATATCCGCACTTACGAATATCTGGGACAGATGCGTGCATCTACCAACCCGCTTGCATACTGTGAAGGCGGTTTCTACGGCGGACATCTGAAACCGAATGAAAAGATCGGTAAGATCCTGAAGCCTATGACAGCTTCCTTCGGTATCACAGCGTTAAATGAGCTTCAGGAACTTTACAATGGCAAATCCATTGCCGAGGATGGGGCGTTTGCTCTGGAGGTCCTGAAATATATCAATGACAAGGTAAATCAGTACAAGAAGGAAGATGGTTATCTTTATGCGATCTACGGAACACCGGCAGAGAGTCTTTGTGGCCTGCAGGTAGAGCAGTTCCGTAAGATGTATGGAATCATTGAGGGCGTTTCTGACAGACCATATGTGAGCAACAGCTTCCACTGCCATGTAACAGAGGATGTAACTCCGATCGAGAAACAGGATCTGGAGGGACGTTTCTGGGAGCTCTGCAATGGCGGTAAGATTCAGTATGTACGTTATCCGATCGGCTACAATAAGGAAGCTATCCGTACACTGATCCGCAGAGCCATGGATCTGGGATATTATGAGGGAGTGAACCTTTCTCTTGCATACTGTGACGATTGTGGCCATGAGGAACTGGAGATGGATGTATGTCCTGTCTGCGGTTCCAGAAACCTGACCAAGATCGACCGTATGAACGGATATCTTTCCTACAGCCGTGTCCATGGAGATACCCGCCTGAATGAGGCGAAGATGGCTGAGATCGCTGAGCGAAAATCTATGTAAATGCTGGCTGTCCGATCAACTGTGGAACAGTGATCGGATGTGGAGCCAGACAGTATAAAAAATATCCCGCAGAGCTGCCGGTAAGACCGGCAGCCGTCTGCGGGATATTTTTATGTAAAGTGAAGTTTTATAGTTCACTTTGTATTCTGAGTCCGTAAAATGATCATTTAATGATAGTTCCGGTCTTCTCACGGTAGCCGTCTTTTGCATGGGCCATGTCTGTGATGATGGTACGGCGTCCGGTTCCCTTCTCCACGAAGGAAACACCTGCTTCGATCTTAGGAAGCATGGAGCCTGCCGCAAACTGTTTGCCGGCAATATATTTCTTGGCATCTTCTGTGGAAATAGTATCCAGATAAGATTCGTGATCCGTATTATGGTCAAGGCTTACTTTCTCGACGCTTGTAAGGATCATCAGAGTGTCAGCGTTCAGTTCTTCTGCAAGAAGTCCTGCTGCCAGGTCTTTCTCGATGATGGCGCTGGCACCATTCAGCTGAGTTCCCTGCTCAAGAACCGGGATTCCGCCGCCGCCTGCAGCAATGACGATCTGCTCTGCTGCAGAGAGGACCTTTACGGTTTCAATCTCTACGATCTTCTGTGGCTTCGGTGCTGCAAGGATACGTCTGTACTGGCCCTCGCCCACCTTTGTGACAAAGTTTCCTTTTTCTTCTTCAGCTTCGGCCTCTTCTGCGTTAAGAACACGTCCAATGATCTTTTCCGGCTCTGCAAATGCTTCATCGTATGGATCGATGACAACCTGTGTCAGAACTGTGCTGACCGGTTTGTAGATTCCTCTGGAGATAAGCTCAGCACGGATGGCGTTCTGAAGGTCATAGCGATATAACCCTGGCTCATGGCGGAACATACGGACATTGGTGCAAATGTATAATCAGGATGTGCCTTACCGAATTCATTCATTGCGGTGTGGATCATCCCTACCTGCGGACCGTTGCTGTGGGAGATCACTACGCGGGTTCCCTCCTCTACCAGATCTGCGATTACCTTCGCTGCGAGTTTTGTAGCTGTTTTTTGCTCTGGAAGTGTGGTGCCAAGTGCCCGGTGCCTAATGCAACTACTACGGTTTTTTCGCTCATAGGAAATACCTCGTTTCTCTTAAAAATTGGAATGAAATCAGTTACTGTATTCAGTAACGAGTACATCGAAAACGATGCACGAGTATTATATTTTATTATAAAAGACCTATGTGGGAAATGCAATAGAAAATCGAGTGTTTTCCGAGACAGGAAAAACCGCCTGATCCAGTCAGACGGTTTGCTTCCTACTATTTTTTGAGGGGGGAGATAGAGAGTGGTTTTTCATCTATCCAACACCTATTATATAGAGAAAATATGTTTAAAATATGTCGTTAATCTAAAAGAAATGGAAAATTTATAAAGAAAGTTTAAACAAACTTTATAATTTTTATATCCGGTTGCGCATGGTCTGAAAATGTGATACATTGAAAAAGTCTTGATCCTGCATTCTGCGGGATCTGTTCACGCATCGTTTCGATGCAGAAATCCATTTTATTTTATCGAAAAAAATATTGATCATGCACCATTTGCCGGGGAGGGATGCCTTTGTCTGTGGAAAAGTAAGCTTCTGTAAAAAAAACATGTGTATAAGAAATGCCAGATCAGGCAGAAATGAGGAAGAGACATGAAAAACAGAATATGGAAACAGATGAAGAAAGCCGGAATTGTGACAGTGCTGGCAGGAGCCATGCTGGGAGGAACAATAGAACCGGAGCTGACTCTGGGAGCAGATTTTTTGCCGGGACAGGCACCGTTTATCGATCAGAGTGTGTTCTGGAAAGACATAGAATCCGGACAGGCGGAGCTTGGAATCCGGATTCGCGGCCTGAATGAATGGCTGTCCGGGAGAAGGTTTTCGGAGGATAAGGAGAAAAATGAGAAGTGGGACGATGAACTTCAGAAGATTGAAGATCCATCGGTGGAACAGGAAGAAGAGATAGAACAGGAGCTACCGGAGGATGACTTGCAGCAGGAAGAGAAGGCAGAACAGGAATTGCCGATGGATAAGGTTGTGGAAGGAATCGGAATAGAAATGGAGGAAGGATATGAGCACGTGGAGCAGCTGGCATCCGGGGAAACAGTACAGCCGGAGGATGAAGAGCAGGAGAAAACGGGTCCGCTCACACCGGAAGGAACGTCGACCGGAGGGGAAAATGTAGGGAATGAAGAAGGTGAGTCTGAGGAGACGCAAAAGCTGACGCTGGTCACGTATATTTCGGAGTATTTTGTTCCGGAAACGGATTCTGTCCCGAAAAATATGGCTGCACAGCAGATTTCTGTAAGGAGCCAGAGCGGTGAAGTTACAGAGATCACAAAGCTGGAAAGCGTGCTGAACGTGGAGCAGAACGGGCAGGATGAGATCTTTTTCCGTATCCCGCTGATCCTGCGGCAGGAATACCGTTTTCCGGCAGAGAAAAGCAGTTATCCTGTGACTCAGGAGGAACCGCTTCAGAAGGACTGTACCGGTGCGGGAACCTTTCTCATGACAGAAGAAAACGGGGAAGAGCTGGTGATCGCAGAGGGGATCTCGCCTATGCTGGACGTGGAGGCTGCTGAGGCTGATATGGAATTGTCGATAATTGCACAGAATGAAAAAATGAAAGCAGGGCAGACCATCCGTTATCAGGTGGAGATAGCCAATACCGGAAAGCTGGATCTTGCAGATATCCGTCTGACCAGCAACCTTTCCTGCCCTAAGATCCGGCAGCTGTGGGAAGATGCAGAAGGCCTTCTGACAGAAGGAGCTGTGGCGGAATTTGCAGAATTAAAAGCCGGAGAGAGCAGGAGCTTTTATGTACAGGCGCCGCTTCTGGATGAACAGGAAAAAGATCTGGAGCACCAGGTGGAAGCAGAGGCCAGGGTGAAGGACAGAGCGGATGAAGTGATCCGGAAGAACGCCTCCACTATAAATGGTCTGGAGGCACTGAAGGCGGATCTTTCTGTAAAGAAAACTGCAGACAAAGAAACCGCTGCACCGGGTGAGACTGTGACCTATCAGATATGTATCGTGAATACCGGTGAAAAAACGCTTCATTCGGTTGTGGGAACGGAGCGCTTTCAGGCAGCAGGGATCCATGCACAGTTTCTGGAGCAGGAAGGTGTAACGCTCAACAGCAGCCGTACAAAGGCAATGATCCAACAGATCCCGCCGGGAGAGGTAGTTTCTCTTCAGGCTGTGGTGAAGATCCCGGGAAAAACAGCGGATCAGAAGCTTTTTAACCAGGTGACGGTCACAAGCCAGGAAACCGGAGAGCGATTGATGGAGGCCTCCGCTTCTGTCATGGTAAAAGGAGAGGTGCTATTACGCCGGAAGAAGGGCTGCCTTTGCAGGGAGATGACCAGGGTCCGGCTTCCGGTCAGATACAGATGGCAAGAACTGCGTCCACACATCCGAAGACCGGAGATGATACCAGGAGGGATTTGTGGACGCTTCTGGCAGTGACAGCTTTGGTGACTGTGCTGGGCGGCATCTGGCTCCGGAAAAAATATGCGGATATTTATGGAAAAAGCTGATGTTACTGAGAACGGAGTGAACAGTAACAAGCTGATATTTTACAAGGCGGCCGTACCTCAAAGAAACGTTGAAAACAGGGGGGAGGTGTGCTATTCTATATGGTATGTACAGAAAATAAGAACAGTATATTTCCCGCCTCCGGTGTGCTGCCCGTCAGACCGGAAAAAGGGAAGATGGAGGAGAAAAATGAATCTTTTATCCTTATTGGAGCATCTTGAATACAAATGCCTTCAGGGAAGTACAGAGCAGGAGGTTTCTTCTGTTGTATATGATTCCCGCAAAGTAGAAGAAGGGAGCCTTTTTATCTGCATCAGAGGTGCGGTCGTGGATGGACATAAATTTATACCTGATGTTGTGGCAAAGGGTGCGAAGACACTCATCGTGGAAGAAGCGGTGGAGGCACCGGAGGATGTGACAGTGATCCAGGTAGAGGATACCCGTTACGCCATGGCCTTTATTTCAGCAGCATGGTTCGGACATCCGGCAGAAAAGCTCAAAACCATCGGTATCACCGGAACCAAAGGAAAAACAACTACAACCTATATGGTGAAATCAATCCTTGAGAATGCCGGATATAAGGTTGGTCTGATCGGAACCATCGAGGCTGTTATCGGGGAGAAGCATATCCCGGCAGCCAACACGACACCGGAATCCTATATGGTACAGAAATATTTTCATGATATGGTAGAAGCAGGCTGCGATGCGGTCGTTATGGAGGTTTCCTCACAGGGACTGATGCTTCACAGAACCCAGGGATTTGTGTTTGATTTTGGAATTTTCACAAATATTGAACCAGATCATATCGGACCGAATGAGCATAAGGACTTTGATGATTATCTGCATTGCAAATCCATGCTTCTCAGACAGTGTAAGGTTGGTATCGTAAATCGTGACGATGAACACTTTGACCGCATTATCGAAGGCCACACCTGTAAACTTGAAACCTATGGATTTTCCGAAAAAGCAGATCTCCGTGCAGAGGACGCCAGACTCGTTGGAAGAAAGGGCTATCTGGGAATTTCCTATCATGTTAAGGGACTTATGGATTTTCCTGTGGAGATCGATATTCCAGGTAAGTTCAGCATTTACAATTCTCTGACTGCCATTGCCATCTGCCGCCATTTTAAGGTATCCGAGGAGAATATCATCAAAGCTCTGAAGGTGGCCAGGGTCAAAGGCCGTATTGAGATGATCAAGGTATCTGACGAATTCACATTGATGATCGATTACGCACATAATGCCATGGCGCTGGAGAGCCTTCTCGGAACACTGAAGGAATATGATCCGCACAGACTGGTATGCCTGTTTGGCTGTGGCGGAAACCGTTCCAGCTGCGCCGTTATGAGATGGGTGAGGTTTCAGGAAAGATGGCAGATCTGACCATCATTACTTCAGATAATCCGCGAGATGAGGATCCACAGGCCATCATCGATGATATCAAGATCGGAATGGCAAAAACAGATGGAAAATATGTAGAGATCCCGGATCGTAAAGAGGCGATCGCCTACGCGATCCATCACGGTGAGCCGGGAGATATCATCGTCCTTGCCGGAAAGGGCCATGAGGATTATCAGGAGATCAAGGGGAAGAAATATCCCATGGATGAGCGTGTACTGATCCGGGAGATCCTGGAAGAAGATCAGAAAGCGTAAATGGATGATCTATGCAGATGTGATCATTGATATTTCTCATGAAAAGCTGGACCGGGATTTTCAGTATCGTGTACCTGAGGAGCTGGTGCAGGCAATAAAACCCGGAGTTGTGGTTACAGTGCCCTTCGGAAAGGGAAATACCCTTCGGAAAGGCTATGTGACCGGGATCTCCGGAACGGCAAAATATGATGCATCAAAGCTCAAGGAGATCCGGGGAGTGTCCACAGACAGTGAGACAACAGAATCCCGGCTGATCGCACTTGCGGCCTGGATGAAGGAGACCTATGGCTCCACCATGATCCAGGCACTGAAAACAGTTCTGCCTGTAAAAGACAAGGTCCGTGCAAAAGAGAAAAGACTGATCCTTTTTACAGGGAAAAAGGAAGAGGGGCAGGCACTTCTTGGCAAGCTGGAAGGCAGCCGCTTTAAAGCACGTGAGCGGTTCCTTCGGGCAATCCTGGAGGCCGGGAGCCTGGATTATACCTATGCCTCCAAAGAGCTTGGGGCCGGCATTTCCGTTCTTGATTTTTTTTGAGAAAAAAGGTCTGATAACTATTGAAAGTCAGGAAATGTATCGCATTCCCGAGGGGCTCGGCCTGGTGAAGGAGAACATGGAGCTGAGTCTGAACCAGGAACAGCTTTTGGCGGCAGAGCAGATCTTTCGGGAATGGCAGGAGCCGGACCCAAGGCCTGCACTTCTTTTCGGAGTGACCGGAAGCGGAAAGACCCAGGTTTATATGCGCCTGATCCAGAAGGTACTGGAGGAGGGAAAACAGGCAATCGTGCTGATCCCTGAGATCGCGCTTACTTATCAGACAGTCAGGCGCTTTTATGCCATGTTCGGAGATAAGGTTTCGGTTCTGAACTCCAGACTTTCCCAGGGAGAACGTTATGATCAGTTCAAAAGAGCAAAACGTGGTGAGATCCAGGTGATGGTAGGACCCAGATCCGCACTGTTCACACCGTTTTCAGATCTGGGACTGATCGTTATCGACGAAGAGCATGAACCCACCTACAAAAGTGAGAATACGCCAAGGTACCATGCACGTGAGACTGCCATTGAGAGGGCACGAATGGAACATGCCCGTGTGGTCATGGGATCAGCCACTCCGTCATTGGAAGCCTACAGTCATGCCTGTGACGGAGAATATCTTCTGGTAAAGTTAAACGCACGTTATGAGGAAAGGCCTCTTCCACAGGTATCAATCGTGGATCTTCGGGAAGAATTAAAGAAAGGAAACCGCTCGGTACTGAGTCTGGAGCTGAAGAGGGATCTGGAGCAGGTCCTTGAAAGAAGAGAACAGGCCATGCTGTTTCTGAACCGGAGAGGATATGCGGGCTTTGTTTCCTGCAGAGCCTGCGGTCACGTTATGAAATGTCCCCACTGTGATGTATCTCTAAGTGAACACAATGGCAATCGTCTGATCTGTCATTATTGCGGCTATGAGACTGTGAAACCGGAAATCTGTCCGTCCTGTGGTTCACCGCACATTGGTGGATTTAAGGCAGGAACCAGCAGATCGAGAAGGTCATTGAAAAGAATTCCCGAAAGCCAGGGTACTTCGAATGGATTTTGATACTACAAGGACCAAGGACAGCTATGAGAAGATCCTGGCTTCTTTTGCAAAGCATGAGGCAGATATTCTGGTGGGGACCCAGATGATCGTCAAGGGACATGATTTTCCGAATGTGACTCTGGTAGGAGTGATCGCAGCAGATCTTTCGCTGAATATGGATGACTATCACTGCGGGGAGCGTACATTCCAGCTTCTGACTCAGGCAGTTGGACGTTCCGGCAGAGGGAATCGGCCGGGGCAGGCGGTGATCCAGACATATCAGCCGGAGCATTACAGTATCCAGGCTGCGGCTATTCAGGATTATAAGAAATTTTATAAAGAAGAAATGGGGTATCGGATGCTTCTGGACTATCCGCCGGCAGCCATATGATGACTGTTTTTGGCGCCTGCCAGGATGAAGAACTTCTGAAAAATGCCATGTATTATATAGAAGTTTTTATCCGCAGGGTAAGTCCGAAGGAAGAGCTTCACATGATCGGCCTGCAGCTGCATCGGTAGGTAAGGTAAAGGATGTTTATCGTCAGGTGATCCATCTGAAGCACAGGGATATCTGCTTTCTCACAGCAGTCAGAGAGAAGCTGGAGAAATATATAGAGATAAATTCCGGATTTCGGAAAATATACATTCAATTTGATATGAATTAAAGGAGAAGAAAAATGGCACTTAGAACAATCCGTGTACAGGGGGATTCTGTACTGACAAAAAAATCCCGGACAGTAGACAAAATGACACCGAGGATCGGGGAACTGATCACAGATATGCTGGATACTATGTATGATGCAATGGGTGTTGGCCTTGCTGCACCACAGGTAGGAATCCTGAAACGTATCGTTGTCATCGATGTAGGTGAGGGCCCGATCGTGCTGATCAATCCGGAGATCCTTGAGACAAGCGGCGAGCAGACCGGTGACGAGGGATGCCTGAGCGTTCCGGGAATGGCAGGACAGGTAACACGTCCGAACTATGTGAAGGTAAAAGCACTTGATGTAAATATGAACGAACAGATCTACGAGGGAGAGGGCCTTCTGGCAAGAGCGTTCTGTCATGAGATTGACCATCTGGATGGAAAAATGTATACAGAACTTGTGGAGGGAGAACTTCACAAGGTAACTTATGATGAAGAAGACTAAAGGCGGGATACTATGAAGATTATTTATATGGGAACTCCGGACTTTGCGGTGGCGCCTCTTGCAGCACTGGCAGAGAACGGATATGAAGTGGAGGCTGTGATCACACAGCCGGACAAACCGAAGGGCAGAGGTAAAACTATGATGCCTACTCCTGTAAAAGAAGAAGCACTGAAACACGGGATCCCGGTACTGCAGCCGGTGAAGGTAAGAGATCCTGAATTTGTGGGAGAACTGAAAAGTCTTGCACCGGACATCATCATTGTTGCGGCATTCGGGCAGATCATTCCAAAGAGTATCCTGGATATGCCGAGATTCGGATGTATCAATATCCATGCGTCTCTGCTTCCTAAATATCGTGGAGCTGCACCGATCCAGCAGGCGGTGATCGACGGTGAAAAAGAATCCGGCGTTACCATTATGCAGATGGGAACCGGTCTGGATACCGGTGATATGATTTCCAGGATCGTGGTTCCGCTTGCCAAAGATGAGACAGGTGGAAGCTTGTTTGATAAGCTCGCACAGGCAGGTGCAGAGCTTCTGGTACAGACTTTACCGTCCATTTTTGACGGAACTGCAACCCGCGAGAAACAGCCGGAGGAGAGTCCCACACCATATGCTGCCATGATCTCCAAAAAAATGGGGCTTCTGGATTTCAGCAAAAATGCGGAAGAACTGGAGCGTCTGGTAAGAGGCCTTGATCCATGGCCAAGCGCTTTTACCTTTATCAATGGAAAAACATTGAAGGTCTGGAAGAGCTCTGTTCTGGAAAAACAGGCACAGGAAGCACCGGGAACTGTGATAGCCGCTGACAAAGGAGGAATCCAGGTAGCATGCGGCCAGAAGGTACTCGTGCTCCATGAAGTGCAGCTGGAAGGCAAAAAACGCATGGAAACGGATGCGTTCCTCCGGGGATATCAGTTGAAACCAGGAGACATGTTCAGAGATTCCAGGGAGTGATGAGTTATGTACGGATATGGTTATTACGGATGGGGAATGGACCCCACGATTCTTTTGCTCGTGATCGGAATGCTTCTTTCTCTTGCGGCATCCGCGAAGCTGCGCAGTACCTTTGCAGTCTATAAAAAGGTCCGGAGCCATTCAGGTATCACCGGTGCGGAAGCTGCACAGAGGATCCTGAGAGCGGCTGGGATCACAGACGTACAGGTGGTTCCGATCCGCGGAAGTCTTACGGATCACTATGATCCGAGAACGAAAACGGTTTCCCTTTCAGAAGATATTTATGGAAGAAATTCTCTGGCGGCTGTGGGGGTGGCAGCACATGAATGTGGCCATGCGATCCAGGATGCGATCAATTATGCACCACTGAATATCCGTTCAGCCATTGTACCTGCCGCAAATATTGGTTCCCAGCTTTCATGGCCGCTGTTTATCGCAGGACTGATCTTTTCCATTGATCCGCTGGTAACTCTGGGAATTGTTTTGTTTTCACTGGCAGTACTGTTTCAGCTGGTGACACTTCCGGTTGAGATCAATGCGTCTTCCAGAGCGCTTAAAATGCTGGAAAGTACAGGTATCTTAGGTGCAGATGAAAAAAAGGGTGCAAGAAAAGTACTTACAGCGGCAGCGCTTACCTATGTAGCAGCTCTGGCGGCATCTATTCTGCAGCTTCTGAGACTGATTATCCTTGCAGGAGGTAGAGATCGTGATTAGCAGCGGAGTAAATACCAGAGAACTGATCCTTGAGATCTTGTTACAGATCGAGGAGGAGGGTGAGCACAGCCATATTGCGATCCGGAATGCGCTTTCCAAATATCAGTTTCTTCCGAAACAGGAACGTAGCTTTATTACAAGAGTATGTGAGGGAACCCTGGAATACAGGATCTATATTGATTATGTCATCGATTCTTTTTCCAAGGTTTCTGTAAACAAGATGAAACCGCAGATCCGTGAGATCCTGAGAAGTGCGGTATATCAGCTGAAATTTATGGACAGTGTTCCGGACAGTGCAGTATGCAATGAAGCGGTAAAGCTGGCACAGCGAAAAGGCTTTTATAATCTAAAGCCTTTGTCAACGGGGTGCTCCGTACGATCGCAAGAGAGCTCGGTGATCTGGAGCTTCCTTCCAGGGAAGAAAACGAAGTCCGTTATCTTTCTGTGAAATATTCCATGCCGGAATATTTGGTAGAAAAATGGAAAGCAGCCTACGGAGTGAAGACTACGGAGAAGATCCTGGAGGATTTTCTGACAGAAAGACCGATCACAGTACGGTGCCGTACTCATAAGGCGTCTCTGAGAGAGATCGTCACCAGTTTGAAGTCTCAGGGAGTGACAGTAGAACAGGCTCCTTATCTTCCCTATGCACTGAAGATTTCCGATTACAATCATATTTTGACACTTGAGACCTTCCTTCAGGGAAAGATCCTGGTGCAGGATGTAAGCTCTATGCTTGTAGCGGAAGCTGCAAGTCCGAAAAAAGGTGACCATATCATCGACATGTGCGCTGCACCAGGTGGAAAAAGCATCCATGCGGCAGACAAAATGGGGGATTACGGAAATGTGGATGCCAGAGATGTAAGTCAGTATAAGGCAGATCTTATCAAAGAAAACATCCACAGGACCGGAGTGATCAATGTGGAAGCCAGAGTTCAGGATGCAACGGTATATGATCCGGATTCCGAACAGGCTGCGGATATTGTGATCGCGGATGTACCGTGCTCCGGTTATGGAGTTATCGGCAAGAAACCGGAAATCAAATACCGGGCAACTCCGCAGAAACAGGAAGAGATCGTAATGCTCCAGAGAATGATCCTGGATAAGGCTGCAAAGTATGTGAAACCGGATGGAACGCTGATCTTCAGCACATGTACCATTGCCCGGGAAGAAAACGAAGAAAATGTATTATGGTTTTTAAAGAATTATCCGTACCGGCTGGAAGGCCTGGATCCGTATATTCCGGAGGAACTGCACTGTAAATCCACGAAGCTTGGCTATCTGCAGCTTCTGCCGGGAATACATAAGACAGATGGATTCTTTATTGCCAGATTCAGAAGGAAATAGCAGAAAATGACAGATGTAAAATCCATGACCATGGAGGAATTGAAGGAATTCATGACAAAGATCGGTGAAAAGCCTTTCCGGGCGAAACAGATCTATGCATGGCTTCACCAGCAGCTGGTTACCTCCTGGGATGAAATGACAAATCTTTCCAAAAGCCTCAGGGAAAAGCTTTCGGCTTATCCGATCACAGCACTGACTCAGGCAGATGTAAGGATCTCAAAAATTGACGGAACCAGAAAATATCTGTTCCAGCTGGAAGATGGAAATGTGATCGAGAGTGTTCTCATGCGGTATCACCACGGAAATTCTGTGTGCATTTCTTCTCAGGTGGGCTGCCGTATGGGATGCAGATTCTGTGCATCTACCATCGGAGGACTGACCAGATGCCTGAAACCGTCCGAGATGCTGGATCAGATTTACCGTATCCAGGCAGATACCGGTGAACGTGTGGCCAATGTAGTTGTGATGGGAACCGGTGAGCCGATGGATAATTATGACAATCTTGTCCGTTTTGTCCGGATCCTTACCGACGAAAACGGTCTTGGGATCAGTCAGAGAAATGTGACGGTTTCTACCTGTGGGATCGTGCCGAAGATGTATGATCTGGCTGAAGAAAAGCTTCAGATCACTCTGGCACTTTCCCTTCATGCTCCAAATGATGAAAAACGACAGGAACTGATGCCGATCGCGAATAAGTATTCCATGGATGAGGTTCTGGATGCCTGCAGAAATTATTTTGACAAAACAGGCCGAAGGATTACCTTTGAGTACAGTCTTGTAGCCGGCGTCAACGACAGTGAAGAAGATGCGAGACAGCTGGCCGGCCGTATAAAAGGCATCAATTGCCATGTAAATCTGATTCCGGTCAACCCCATCAAGGAACGCTCCTATGTGAGGTCTACTCGACAGGCTGTGGAGAATTTCAAAATAAAACTTGAAAAATACGGAATTAATGTTACTATTAGAAGGGAAATGGGCAGCGATATCGACGGTGCCTGTGGACAGCTAAGAAAAAGTTACATGGAAAAAACAGAAAGCGAGAAGTGACATGAGGATATACTCAGCTACTGATGTAGGGCAGAAGCGTAAGATGAATCAGGATTACGTGTTTGTATCTGAAGGTCCGGTTGGGAATCTGCCTAATCTTTTCACAGTCGCGGACGGAATGGGCGGCCATAACGCCGGTGACTATGCATCCTCACATGCAGTACGGATCCTTGTGGATGAAATCCGTGAAGATGCGGATTACAATCCTGTGAAGGTTATTCGTCATGCGATCGAAGCTGCGAATACGGAGATCAGAAACCGTGCGCAGGAAGACGAAAACCTCCGGGGCATGGGAACCACTATGGTGGTGGCGACTATTGTAGATCAGTATGCCTATGTAGCCAATGTGGGTGACAGCCGTTTATATGTGATCCAGGACGGGATCCGCCAGGTTACCAGAGATCATTCTCTGGTACAGGAAATGGTGAGAATGGGCGAGATCAGCGAAGCGGAAGCACGGAATCATCCGGATAAGAACATCATTACAAGGGCACTTGGTGCAGAGAAAACGGTGGATGTGGATTTCTTTGATCTGAAACTTGAAAAAGGATGTACGATCCTGATGTGTTCAGACGGTCTCAGCAATATGGTTGAAGATGAGAAGATCCAGGAAATCATATCCGATCCGGAAGCAGATATTGATCAGAAGGGCAGTGCGCTCCTTCGGGAAGCAAATCAGAATGGTGGTAAGGATAATATTGCAGTCGTACTGGTAGAGCCATTCACGAATGAGGTGGAAGCATGTTGAAGACGGGAATGATCATAGCCGAGCGTTATGAGATCGTAGGAAAAATCGGAACTGGCGGAATGGCAGATGTCTATAAGGCTATGGACCATAAGCTGAACCGTTTTGTTGCAGTGAAGGTCCTGAAACCGGAGTTTCGGGAAGACACCACGTTTATAAAGAAATTCATAAGTGAGGCCCAGGCGGCAGCTGGTCTTACACATCCGAATATCGTCAATGTATTTGACGTAGGAGATGACGGCGGTGTTTATTACATTGTTATGGAACTGATCGAGGGTATTACTCTGAAGGAATACATCTCCAAGAAGGGGAAGCTTTCCATTAAAGAGGCCACAAGTATCGCAATCCAGGTTTCTATGGGTCTGGAGGCGGCACACAGCCATGGTATCGTTCATAGAGATGTGAAACCCCAGAATATCATTATCTCCACAGATGGTAAAGTAAAGGTGACAGACTTTGGAATTGCCAGAGCTGCATCTTCCAATACGATCAGCTCCAATGTAATGGGATCTGTACATTACAGCTCACCTGAGCAGGTGAGAGGCGGATATAGTGATGAGAAGAGCGATATCTATTCTCTCGGAATCACATTGTATGAGATGGTTACAGGAAGAGTTCCTTTTGACGGAGATACCACTGTGGCGATCGCTATCAAGCATCTGCAGGAAGAGATGGTCCCGCCAAGTGTGTATACACCGGATCTTCCGTACAGTTTGGAGCAGATCATTCTGAAATGTACACAGAAAAGTGTAGATCGTCGTTACAGCCGTATGGAGGATGTGATCGCGGACCTGAAACATTCCCTGATCGATCCTCAGGGCGATTTTGTAAAGCTTACTACAGTTGACAACGATGCCAAGACGGTTGTGATCTCAGAAGAAGAGCTTGGTGAGATCAGACATACACCGAAGCAGATCACAAAACCGGAGATCACCACACTTGAGGAAGAAAAATACGACGATAACGATTACGATGATGCAGAGGAAGAATACAGACCGAGATCCGAGCATAGATCCGGAAAGAAAAAGAAGCATCATGGTTCCGGAAGAGGCTGACTATTGCGGCACTGATCGGCGGGGCAGTCCTTCTGATCGTTCTTGTGGTAGTGCTTGGACGTGCCGCAGGACTGTTTGGAACAGGCAGCAGCGGAACTGCAGACAGCAGCAAGGCAGAGGCGAAGCAGGAATCAGCAGCTGACGGGCTGGCAACCGTTCCTGATCTTGTAGGCAAAACAGAAGAAGAGGCCAAAACACTTGCAAACGATGCACATCTGGGTGTCCAGATGGCCGGTGAGGAGGCATCTGATCAGGAAAAAGGCAGGATCTCCCGTCAGAAGACAGCAGCGGGAACACAGGTTGAAGCCAATACAACTGTGAAATACTGGGTGAGCACCGGAACAGCACAGGTTACGATCCCGGATCTGGATGGACGTACAGGAATTGATGCACAGCAGACTCTGGAAGATCTTGGACTTCAGGTAAATGTCCAGAAAGAATACAGCGACACAGATGACAACGGATATGCACTGGTAGATCCGGGATATGTTTACAATGTCGAGCCGGCAGCAGGTACTTCTGTGCAGGCAGGCTCTTCTGTAACAATGACAGTCAGTCGAGGGGTTGATTATGGCGATAATGCTGAGGTTCCGAGTGTTGTAGGAATGACCAAGGATGCTGCGCTTACTACTTTAGGTAAATTTATTGATATTCAGATAACAGAACAGCAGAGTACAGAAGCTGCAGGTACAGTTATCGCACAGGATCCGGAAGCCTATGCGGCAGCAGACCCGGATCAGCCGATCAGCATTACCATCAGCTCCGGTGACAAGGCTCCATCCACAGACAGCACAGCATCTGCAGATAGCACAGCATCCACAGACAGTACAGCATCCACAGACAGCACAGCATCTACAGATAGCACAGCATCCACAACTACATCTACAGCAGATGTCAATGCAAACACAGGCTGGAAATGTACACAGACACTGGATACACCGTCTGGTTACAATGGAGGAGCAATTCGTCTGGAACTGATCCAGGACGTAAACGGTGAGCCTAAGGCATCCACTATCATTGACGGACAGAATATCAGCTTCCCGTATCAGCTTAATATCTCAGGTGCTGAGGCATTACCTCAGGAACCATCTATCTCTATGAGGAGGTAGACGGGGATTATCAGCAGCTTGGAACCTACACGGTTACATTCAAGAAAGCTGAGTGATCATGCAGGGAAAGATAATCAAAGGTATTGCCGGATTCTACTACGTATATGCAGAAGACGGCAATACATATGAATGCAGAGCCAAGGGAATTTTCCGTAAGGATAAATTCAAGCCTCTGGTAGGTGACAATGTGGACATTACAGTTCTGGATGAAAAGGAACTGGAGGGAAGTGTGACGGAGATCCACAAGCGGAAGAATTCTCTGATCCGTCCGGCTGTGGCCAATGTCGATCAGGCACTGGTGATCTTTGCCATGGATAATCCGAAGCCGAACTTCATGCTTCTGGATCGTTTCCTCATTATGATGGAGAGGGAAGGTGTTCCGGCAGTCATCTGTTTTAACAAAAAAGATCTGGCAACAATGGAAGAGCTGGAATTTCTCTGTGAAACATACCAGAGCTGCGGCTATCAGGTAATCCTGTCAAGTGCTGAAGGGGGAAGGTCTTGCAGAGATTGAAGAGGTCCTGCAGGGAAAGACCACCGTTGTGGCCGGCCCTTCCGGCGTGGGGAAATCCTCTCTTACCAATTCTCTTCAGGAAGAAGTGGAGATGGAAACCGGTGAGATCAGCCGTAAGCTGAAACGGGGAAAACATACCACGCGCCATGCACAGATCATACCGGTGGCACAGGATACATTCCTTGTGGATACGCCGGGATTTTCCTCCTTATATATTGAAAATATGGAGGAGCAGGAACTGAAGGATTACTTTCCGGAGTTCCGAAGATATGAAGGACAGTGCCGCTTTCAGGGGTGCCGTCACATACATGAACCGGGCTGCGCCGTTAAGGAAGCCCTTGAGAACAATGAGATCAGCAGACTCCGATATGAAGATTATCTGGAGCTGCACCAGGAATTAAAAGAGAAAAGGAGATACTGAGTCATGGAATACCGATTGTGCCCGTCGATCTTATCAGCAGATTTTAACAGACTGGGAGAACAGATTAAAATTCTGGAAAAGGAAGGCGTTGAATATCTGCATATTGATGTTATGGATGGAGATTTTGTTCCCAGCATTTCTTTTGGAATGCCAGTGATCAAATCAATCCGGAAAGAATCCAACATGTTTTTCGACGTACATTTGATGGTAACAGAACCGGAAAGATATATCCGCGATTTTGTAGAATGCGGAGCAGATTCCATTACTGTACATGCGGAGGCATGTGAGGATCTGGAACGTACACTGGAGCAGATCAGGGCAGCAGGCGTAAAGGCGGCAGTTTCAATCAAGCCATCCACACCGGTAAATGACATCAGCCATCTTCTTGAAGATGTGGATATGGTGCTGATAATGACTGTTCAGCCAGGATTTGGCGGACAGAAATACATGGACGAATGCACGGAGAAGATCCAGGAGCTTCGTGAACTTATTGATGAGGAAGAGCTGGATGTTGATATTCAGGTAGATGGCGGTATCAATGATGATACACTGGAGACTGTTATGCGTGCAGGTGCAAACCTCATGGTTGCAGGTTCCTGGGTATTTAAGGGCGATGTGGCAGCCAATGTAAGACACATTACAGAAAAAATCCACAATATCAAAAAAGAGCTGGACTGAAAATGATCGATACAATAATAATCAGCGGGGGCAATATCCAGAATGGTTTTGCCCTCGATTTTTTAAAAAAAAGAATAGAAGAAAGCCGAGGAGAGAAAATCACTCTTGTTGCTGCAGATAAGGGGATGGAATGGTTTATGAAAAACCGGGAATTTATTCCAGATCTTGCAATTGGGGATTTTGACAGTCTTTCCGAAGAAGGCCAAAAATATATGGAAAGCCTGAAGGGACTGGAGATCATCAGGCTGAAGCCAGAGAAGGATGATTCGGATACACAGTCTGCGGTAAACCAGATGATCCGCAAGGGTGCAAAGGATATCCTGATCCTGGGAGCTACCGGCACAAGGCTGGATCATGTGCTGGCGAATCTGGGACTGCTTTCCATGGGTAAGGAACAGGGCGTTCGTATTGCGATCGCAGATCAGTGGAATTATATCACACTTGCAGAAAGCGGAACCATACTGCACAGAGAGGAGCAGTTTGGAAAATATGTTTCATTCTTTACTGTGGGAGGTGATGTGACAGGCCTCACTCTGAGGGGATTTAAGTATCCGCTGAACGGATATCATCTGACAGTAGAAGACAGTGGCCTGACCGTCAGCAATGAGATTTCGGAAGAAACCGCAGAGATCCTGTATGAAAGCGGGCAGCTTCTGATGATCATGTCCAGGGACTGACAGTAACAACAAATGCCTCACAGTTGCGATTTCAGGCTGTGTATGGTAATATGGGACAGGAATGGCCTGAAAAACGGAAAGGCCTGTTTAAAGAGTATCTGAAAAATACTGTAAATAAATATATCGAAAGGACGTATATAGAGAGATGAAATTAGGTATCGTAGGTCTTCCTAACGTAGGAAAAAGTACATTATTCAATTCACTGACAAAAGCCGGAGCAGAATCCGCAAACTATCCGTTCTGTACTATCGACCCAATGTTGGTGTTGTAACCGTTCCGGATGAGAGACTGAATCTTCTCGGAGATTTTTATAAATCAAAAAAAGTAACACCGGCAGTGATCGAATTCGTCGATATTGCAGGTCTTGTAAAAGGCGCATCTAAGGGAGAGGGACTTGGAAACCAGTTCCTTGCAAATATCCGTGAGGTAGATGCTATCGTTCACGTGGTACGCTGCTTTGAGGATTCCAATGTTGTTCATGTAGATGGAAGCATTGATCCGCTCCGCGATATCGAGACTATTAATCTGGAGCTTGTTTTCTCTGATCTTGAGATCCTCGAGAGAAGAATTGCCAAGGTTACCAAGACTGCACGTATGGATAAGGAAGCTGCCAAAGAGCTTACATTCCTTGAAAAAGTAAAGGCGCATCTGGAAGAAGGACAGCTTGCCATTACTCTGGAAACAGAGAACGAAGATGAGGATGCATGGCTTGCAACCTATAATCTTCTTACTGCAAAACCGGTGATCTATGCGGCTAACGTTGCAGAGGATGATATCGCAGATGATGGGGCGAACAATCAGTATGTACAGGCAGTACGTGAATACGCTGCCAAACAGAACAGCGAGGTATTTGTGATCTGTGCGCAGATCGAGGAGGAGATCTCCGAGCTGGATGAGGATGAGAGAAAGATGTTCCTTGAGGATCTGGGACTGACAGAGTCCGGCCTGGAGAAGCTGGTGCGCGCAAGCTATCACCTTCTTGGCCTTATGAGCTTCCTGACAGCAGGAGAGGATGAGACAAGAGCATGGACCATCAAGATCGGAACCAAGGCACCGCAGGCAGCAGGTAAGATCCACACAGACTTTGAACGTGGATTTATCAAAGCAGAGGTTGTGAATTATCAGGATCTTCTGGATTGCGGTTCCTATGCAGGTGCCAGAGAGAAGGGCCTTGTACGTATGGAAGGAAAAGAGTACGTTGTACAGGACGGAGATGTGATCTTATTCAGATTTAACGTGTGATCACCAACGTCGTGAAATACCGGCTGTAAGCTGAAAAATTATAACAGGTGATTTTATGGATATGTCAATTCGGTTTCCCGGATTAAATCTGGTTTTGGATTATGTGCCGAGATCCTTTGAAATCTTTGGCTTTGAGATCACGATCTATGGCGTCCTGATCGCGATAGGAATGCTTCTGGGAATCTTTTTTGTGGTACTGGAAGCCAGAAGAAATCATGAAGATCCGGATGCATATCTGGATCTGGCCATCATAACGCTGCTTTCCGGTGTGGCAGGGGCAAGGCTGCTTTATGCGGCTTTTTCCTGGAGCTTTTATAAAAATGATCCGGGACAGCTTCTAAATATACGGTCCGGAGGACTTATGTTTTATGGCGGACTTCTGGGCGGTGTGCTGGGTGGTGCGGTCTACTGCAGGATCCGAAAGAAATCCTTCTGGCAGATGGCAGATCTTGCCTGCATGGGACTTCTGATCGGGCAGATAATAGGAAAGTGGGGAAGCTTTTTTAACAGAGAATCTTTCGGGGAATATGCAGACAACATTTTTTCCATGCAGCTGCCGCTGACTGCGGTACGGGCAGGAGAGGTCACCACGGCTATGCGTGAAAAGCTTCAAACCGTGGACGGTGGTACCTGGATTTTGGTACAGCCTTGTTTTTCTATGAAAGTCTCTGGTGTCTGCTTGTGCTTTTGGTGCTTATGATGCTGCTTCGCAAAAAAGTATTTCAGGGAGAGATCTTTCTGAGATATCTGGCAGGCTATGGTCTTGGAAGAGCAGTGATCCAGTGGTTCCGCACAGATAAAATACTGTTTCCGGGAACCGGCGTGGATGTTTCACTGGTGATCTCGGTAATACTTTTGGTTCTTTGCACCGTGGTAGTTGCAGTGAAACGCGTGATGTCCAGAAAGCGGGCAAAAGTACGGATGAGAAGGATCGAGAAAGATCAGCAGGCAGAGAAAGAAGCGGAACAGCAACGGGAAAATGTAGCAGAGAATCTGGAAACAGAGACTGTACAGGGAGAAAAAAATGGATCAGAACGAGATACAGAAGAAAGAGGAAGCTCTTTGGAAAGCGTCACTTTTGCGGCAGCTGCAGGAGGAACGGAAGAAGCTGGACAGCCAGATCAGGAGCAGGAGCGATCTTCTGAAGAATCTGGAGGCCAGCCAAAGAGTTGACCGTATTCTGGAATTATATTACGGAAACTGAGATCAAACAGATATAGGATACAGATGCTTTTGTCTGATGGATCAGAATATAGGATACCGGCATTTGGCTGATAAGAGCAGCAGAAAACTGCCCTGCAGGAAAACGTCTTCTACGACGTTTCCGGCAGGGCAGTTTTTGTGCTGTGCAGTAGGAATATATTAGTACATCTTTCGGAAATCCAGAGGAGTTGTGCCTGTGACTTTACGGAACATGGCGATAAAGTGGCTGGCATCGGAAAATCCGGAAGCGCCGGCAACATCCTGGATCTTCATATCCGGTCTGGAAAGCAGAAGCTCACGCGCGCGGCTGATGCGGTACATGGTAACGTACTCGTAAACCGAGCAGCCCATAAAACGGCGGAACAGACGGGAAAGATACTGCGGAGAGACAAAAACGCTCCGGCTCAGCTGCGCTGCAGTGATATCCTGCTGATAACCGGTTTCGATTTCTTTTATTACCGGGATCACATATCTCTGGTAGAGCGGATTATCCTGTATCTTCGGAGAAGCTGCACAGTCTGTAAAATTCATAAGAAAATTATAGCAGTCGGAAGAAAGAGATTTCATATCCGGTGTGGGCTGATGATATTTACGCAAGGTAGAAGAAATCATTTTCCGGATACTGGCTCCTTGTTCCTTTTCGATAAGGATCACTTCCTGGTTGTCTGTCATGGAAGGAATGCTGCCTGCCAGTGTTCCTGTGAAGGTGGCAAACATCGTGGTCCAGGAAGTAGACTCCCTGTGATAGGAATGAGGGACACCGGGGGCGATGAGGATGCCCTCGTTGGCTCCGAGAGTATAAAATTTTCCACGGACTTCAATGCGTCCGGTACCCTTTTCAGTCTGGAGGTAATGATAATACGGATATCCGTCCGGACGGAAGATATTAACCTGATTCCAGTGGTTCCCAAGAGATTCAAACATGAAGGGAGCACTGACCGGAGTGTTTCTGAAATAGATCGACATGATATTCACCTGTTTCTAAATGTTATATATTTTGGCGAAACATATTATACCATAATCCGGTGGATTATACTATAATGATCATAGCATAAAAAACGAAGGATCCGGCAGAAAAAACAGAATCTGCCGGGCAGGAGGAAAAAATGAAAAAATTTGATCATTCTCTGTTAAAAGATCCCCGGTATTTCAGCGACGGAAGAATGGATGCCCACTCAGATCATACATATTATCGCTGTGAGGAAGAGAGAGAAGATGGGAAAACTTCTTTCCGTCACAGTCTGAATGGTCTCTGGAAGTTCCATTATGCACGGAATTATGCATCTGCTATCCCAGGCTTTGAGGAAGAAGCATATTCCTGTAAGGACTGGGAGGACATTTATGTGCCGGCACATATCCAGATGGAAGGATATGATGCACGCAGTATGCCAATGTCCAGTATCCGTGGGAAGGCCATGAAGAACTTCATCCGGGACAGATCCCGGAACGTTTTAACCCGGTGGCAAGCTATGTGAGATATTTCCATGTGCCGGAGAGCATGAAAGGAAAAAGAGTATTTGTTTCATTCCAGGGAGCAGAGAGTGCCTGGCTCTGTGGCTCAATGGAAAATTTGTGGGATACAGTGAAGATTCTTTTACTCCGTCAGAATTCGAGCTTACGGAATATCTGAAGGACGGCGAGAACAAGCTGGCGGCACAGGTGTTTAAATGGACAGCCAGCAGCTGGTGCGAGGATCAGGATTTTTACCGTTTTTCCGGAATTTACAGAGATGTTTATCTGTTTACGGTACCGGATGTCCATGTATATGATCTCAGGATCCGTGCCATTCCGGATGAAACTCTCAAAAAAGCCGAGCTTGAGATCGTGACCAGTACCTGGGGAAAAGGAAAAATGAAGCTTACACTTTCCAGAAAGGGAGAGATCCTTTTGCAGGAGGAAAGATCTCTGAACGGAGAGGATACCTGTACCTGGGAGATTCAGGATCCCCTTCTCTGGAGTGCAGAAGAGCCGAATCTCTATGATCTGGAGCTGGAAATCAGTGATGAAAGCGGAAAGCTCCAGGAGATCATCCCGGAGAAAGTCGGTTTCCGCCGTTTTGAAATGAAGGATGGTATCATGACCCTTAACGGAAAACGTATCGTATTCAAGGGTGTGAACCGCCATGAGTTCAGCTCTGTCACAGGAAGACATGTGTCCCGGGAGGAACTGCTCAAAGACATCGTGACCATGAAACAGAACAACATCAATGCGATCCGTACCTGTCATTATCCGGATGCATCTCCGATCTACCGTCTCTGTGATGAATATGGTATTTACATGATCGCAGAAAACAATCTGGAATCTCACGGAACCTGGGATATAGCAGAATTTACCGGAGATCACACGGATATCGTTCCGCACAACAAACCGGAATGGCTGGGCATGATGCTGGACCGTGTAAATTCCATGTATCAGCGTGACAAGAACCACCCGGCGATCCTGATCTGGTCCTGTGGAAATGAATCCTTTGGTGGAAAAGATATCTTTGAGATGTCTGAGTTCTACCACAAGAATGATCCTACAAGACTGGTACATTATGAGGGGGTTTTCCATGACCGCAGCTACAATGCCACTAGTGACATGGAAAGCCAGATGTATCCTTCCGTAGAAGCGATCCGGGAGTTCCTTGCAAAGGATGACAGCAAGCCGTTTATTTGCTGTGAGTATACCCATGCAATGGGAAATTCCTGCGGTGCAATGCATAAATATACAGATCTTACAGATACAGAACCGAAATATCAGGGTGGCTTTATCTGGGATTACATTGATCAGTCTATTTACAAAAAAGACCGTTACGGTAAAGAATTCCAGGCATACGGCGGAGACTTCGGTGAACGTCCTACAGATTATAATTTCAGTGGAAACGGTATCGCATACGGCGGAGACAGAGATGCTTCACCAAAGATGCAGGAGGTAAAATTCAACTACCAGAATATCACTGCGCAGGTAAGTGAGGATTCTGTTAAGATCATCAACAAAAATCTTTTTGTAAATACGGACACATTCCGATGTGAAGTAACTCTTGCAAAGAACGGTCATGTTCTCCGCACAGAGACACTGGATACAGCGGTGGAGCCTTTAAGCCAACAGACCTACAGACTTCCATTTGGAAAACAGCAGCGCCAGGGCGAATATACGGTAACCGTAGCCTTCCTTCTCAGAGAAAAAACACTTTGGGCAGAGGCAGGACATGAGGTTGCTTTCGGCCAGTATGTTTATCAGGTGGAAGGAACACCGGAAGCTCCTGCGTGTGGCGTGGAGCTTGTGAGAAGCCTTCATAACATCGGTGTCCGCGGGGAAAATTTCGAAGTGCTGTTCTCCGTTCTCAATGGTGGTTTGGTTTCGTATAAATATGCAGGAAGAGAAATGATCGAAGCGATTCCGAAGCCCAACTTCTGGAGAGCACCTACAGATAATGATTGCGGAAGTCTGATGCAGATGCGCTATGCACAGTGGAAGATCGCCAGTATGTACGCAAGTCATAAGGATTACCGAAAAGGCATGTATGGTCCAGCCAATGCTCCGGAGACAACGGTTCACGAAAACAGCGTGGAGGTTGCTTTTACCTACATACTGCCAACTACGCCTGCCAGTGAATGCCGTCTTGCCTATGAGGTAACCGGAGATGGAAGAGTAAAGACAACGCTGACCTATGATCCTGTAAAAGAGCTGGGTGATATGCCGGAGTTCGGAGTACTCTTTAAATTCAATGCGGATTATGATCATGTTCAGTGGTACGGCCTGGGACCGGCAGAGACTTATGCAGACCGGAAGCATGGCGCAAAGCTGGGTATTTATGAGAATCTCGTGACAGACAATATGGCACGCTATCTTGTGCCGCAGGAATGCGGAAACAAGGAGGAAGTACGCTGGGCAAAGATCACAGACAGAAAGGGCAGAGGAATGCTCTTTGAGATGGATAAAGAAAACGGCCCGATGATGTTCTCTGCACTTCCATATACTCCTCATGAAATGGAAAATGCCATGCATCCCTATGAGCTTCCGGCAATCCATTATACCGTTGTCCGTGCCGCAAAGGCGCAGATGGGTGTTGGAGGAGATGACAGCTGGGGTGCCCGCACCCATCCGGAATACCTTCTGGATACCAATGGAAAGATGAAATTTTCCTTTGCGTTCAAAGGCCTTTAAAATGTCATAAAATAACAGAACATAAAGTCAGAAAAAAGCTTCCGGCGACTGTCCGGAAGCTTTTTCATTTCATAATAATGCACAGAAAATAAACAGGTTGAAAAAAAACCTGTGGATATTTCATGAAATGAAAAAAAACTTGGATATGCACTTGTTTTTTCATGGTAAATAGTTTAGAATGATTACATAAGTGGTAGAAAGTGGTGAATAGTGGTAGCGAATGGGGATGAGTGGCAGAACACACCATTTGCACCCTGGAAGCACGAAGGGGAGAATCGTGTTTCACGAGAGTAGGTGGGTTTCATGTTCATGGGCGAGTATAATCATACGATCGACGCGAAGGGGCGTCTGATCATCCTTCCAGGTTCAGGGAACTCTTAGGGGAAGAGTTCGTACTGACAAGAGGGTTGGATGGTTGCCTTTCTATTTATCCGATGGATGAATGGGTTGCCTTTGAAGAGAAACTCCGAGCATTACCACTTACAAATAAAGACGCAAGAACCTTTTCACGTTTCTTTGTAGCCGGAGCTACAACATGTCAGCTGGATAAGCAGGGAAGAATCCTGGTGCCGCAGACGCTGCGCCAGTTCGCTGGTCTGGATAAGGATGTGGTGCTTACGGGTAATCTGAACCGGATCGAGGTTTGGAGCAAAGAGAAGTGGAGCGAGAACTGCAATTATGATGATATGGACAGCATTGCGGAAAGCATGCAGAACATAGGAATCGTCATTTGAGCATAACGCAGGTAGAAATCCCACAGGAGACGGATATGAATTTAAGCATAAATCTGTATTACTCGATGAGACCATTAACGGCTTAAGGGTAAAGCCGGATGGAATCTATGTGGATGGCACTTTAGGAGGAGCGGGACACGCCACAGAGGTGTGTAAGAAACTTTCTGCCAAGGGGAGATTTATTGGCATAGATCAAGACCAGGATGCGATAATTGCTGCGAGTGAACGGCTGTCAGCCTTTAATCAGGTGACAATCATTCGCAGCAATTATTGTTACATGGCAGATGAGCTGAGATCCCGTGGCATTGAGAAGGTGGACGGGATCCTGCTGGATTTAGGAGTGTCATCTTATCAGCTGGATAATGAAGAGAGAGGTTTTTCTTATCGGTACGATTCTCCTCTGGACATGCGAATGGACAGAAGACAGAGCCGTACAGCCGGTGATATTGTCAACGGCTATGAGGAACGGGAACTGTATCGTATTATCCGTGATTACGGCGAAGACAAATTTGCCAAAAATATAGCGAAACACATTGTGGCTGCCAGAGAGCAGGCACCGATCCGGACAACCGGAGAACTGACAGAGATCATACGGGGTGCGATCCCCATGAAAATACAGGCTACAGGAGGACATCCGGCCAAGAGGACTTTTCAGGCAATACGTATTGAGCTCAACCGGGAGCTTGACGTGCTCAGGGATTCCCTGGACGGCATGATCGATCTCCTGGATGACGGAGGAAGGATCTGTATCATTACATTCCATTCTCTGGAAGACAGGATTGTCAAGACCATTTTCCGAAAGAATGAAAATCCCTGTACCTGCCGCCGGATTTCCGGTCTGTGTATGCGGAAAGAAATCCAAGGGTAAGGTGATCACAAGGAAACCGATCTTACCGGGAAAAGAGGAAATGGAAGAGAATCCGAGATCCAAAAGTGCGAAGCTTCGTATTTTTGAACGGAAAATGTAGTTGAGAGATGGAAGGTAGGCAAATGGCGAAGACAGGAAGAGGACTACAGCCAGAAGAAATCGAAATACCGTCAGGAACAGCAGAGAAATGTATGTTCAGGGAAATGCGGTAAAACGGTTGCAGGAAGTTCCTCAGAGGACTGATCTGCCCGAGATACAGGAAAGGCGACGGCTGGCTCAGAAAAGAAAACAGAAATCCGCAGTACCTGTGACACCGGCAAAACAGATGGTGAGCAGACAGGCACAGCGGAACCGGGAAAAGGCAATGGCCATGAACAAGGGGTTCGTTCTGTTTCTTACGGCAGTTTCCATCGCAGTACTTTTTACCTGTATCAATTATCTTCAGGTAAAATCCGAAATCACGGCGAGTATGAAAAATGTTGCAAATCTGGAATCTGAGCTTGCACAGCTGAAAGAAGATAACGATGCATATTACAGTCAGGTCACTTCTACAGTGGATATCAGCGAGATCAAGAAAAAAGCTATCGGCGAGCTTGGAATGAAATATCCTTCGGAGGATCAGATACAGACTTATACCACTGAAGGAAACAGTTATGTGAGACAGTATCAGGATGTGGACACACACAAGTAGCAGAAGTACAGTTTTTAAGCAGGTGATCGATTGAGTACAAGAAGGCGCAGGCCGGTAAAAAAAATAAATTACAGTATGAAGAAAAAGCTGGCAGTACTATTTTCCTTAGTGTTGCTGGCTTTAGTCGGTTTGGTGGCAAGAATTACCTATATCAATGCCACCAGCGGAAGCAAATATCGAAAGCAGGTGCTGAGCCAGGCTCAGCAGAAATATGAAAATCAGACACTCCCGGCAAAAAGAGGAGATATCTATGACCGGAACGGGAATATCCTGGCAACCAGCAACAAGGTCTATAATGTGATCCTTGACTGTCTGGAGGTCAATAAGGATCAGGATTCCGTGGAGCCTACCATCAAGGCGCTTGTAGAAGTTCTGGGACTTGATGAAGATGAGATGCGGAAGCTTCTCACCGACAGCGGTACAAAGGAAAGTCAGTATCAGATCGTAAAGAAACAGATCTCCATGGACGACAAAAAAGCCTTCGAAAAATACGAAGATCCGGGAGACGACAGTGAACTGACTGCCACGCAGCTGAAAGAACGTTCCAGGATCACAGGTGTATGGTTTGAAGAAGATTATCTCAGATCTTATCCGTTTAATGAGACTGCCTGTGATACCATTGGATTTACACTTTCCAGAGATGTGGCGGATGCCGGACTGGAAGGATATTACAATGCGACACTTACCGGCGTGGATGGAAGACAATACGGATACATCAACAACAATTCCGACGTAGAACAGACGATTATCGAACCGACGGATGGCAAAAGCATTGAGACTTCGCTGGATCTGGGACTTCAGCAGATCGTGGAAAAATACGTAAATACCTTTGAAGAAAAGATGGGAGCCAAAAATGTAGGCGTGATCATCGAGGATCCGAAAACAGGAGAGATCCTGGCAATGGATGGCGGTGACCGTTATGATCTGAATAACCCGAGAGATCTTTCAAACGTGTATTCCCAGAGTGAGATCGATGCCATGAACGATGAGGAGACCGTAGATGCGCTGAACGGAATGTGGAGTAATTTCTGCGTGACAGATGCTTACGAGCCGGGATCGGTTGTAAAGCCTATCGTTATGGGCTCCGCACTTGAAATGGGAGCGATTTCTGAGAGTGATAATTTTGTCTGTGACGGCGGACAGTCTTTTGGAGCGGAAGGTGCGACTACTTTCATCAAATGTGCGGTATGGCCGGATGCTCACGGGACAGAAGCTCTTTCCGATGTCATTGCCAATTCCTGCAACGATGGTATGATGCAGATCGCAGCAAAGATGGGAAAAGATAATTTCCTTAAGACACAAAGCGTTTTCAATTTCGGAACAAGAACCGGTATCGATCTTCCCAATGAGGGAAGCGGTGTGATCCATACCAGCGATACCATGGGAGAAACGGAGCTTGCATGCTCTGCTTTCGGACAGGGATATACACTGACCATGATCCAGGAGATCAATGCAATGTGTTCTGTTATCAATGGAGGATACTACTATCAGCCTCATCTGGTGACGAAGATCAAGGACAGCAGCGGCGGAATCGTAAAAACGATCTCTCCGACACTGATGAAGCAGACGATTTCCGAGAAGATATCTGCAGACATCCGTTCCTACATGGCAGCCAGCGTAGACCATGGTACCAGCCGTACCTCCAAGGTGCAGGGCTACAGCTCCGGTGGTAAAACCGGTACTGCCGAGAAGCTTCCGCGAGGCAATGGCAAGTATCTGGTATCTTTTATCGGATTTGCACCGGTAGATGATCCGGCACTTGTGATCTATGTAGTTGTGGATGAGCCGAAGGTAGATGATCAGGCAAGCAGTACGTACGCACAGTACATTGCACAGGGAATCCTTTCCGAAGCACTTCCGTATCTGAATGTACAGCCGGATGAGGCAGAGGATGGAGAAGTTCCGACTACAGAGCTGTGGGAACTTTTTAAGGGAATCAGCGATTCTGCAACAGGAACCGGCGCAGACGGGCAGAAGGAGGCCATTTCCGATGAGAATGTACCAAGTCCGCCGGAAGATGAGTCGGAGGACAGTGATACCGAAGACAATAACGATATGCAGAGCGAAGGCCTTACCAACGAGGAGGCCGGTCTGGAATAGATAAAAAGAATACCCTCTCAGGGGAACGTCATATATTACAGTGACGACCTCTGAGAGGGATTTTTTATGATCCGGACCATGGTTTATCACAGGAAAAAAATATGGGTGGTTTTTCTGATCTGCATAATGCTTCTTCTGGGACTTGTGGGAAGACTCTGGTATCTTATGAACGTCCGGGCAGAATATTATTCAAAAAAGGCGGAGGATCTTCATGAGCGGGAACGTGACATAAAAGCGGCCAGGGGAAAGATCCTGGACATCAGGGGAAATATTCTGGCGGATAACCGGACAGTCTGCACAGTATCGGTGATACACAGCCAGATCAAAGATCCTGAAAAAGTGATCCGCGTACTGTCCGGAGCATTGTCTGTAAAAGAAGAGGAAATCCGAAAAAAAGTTGAAAAAATTTCTTCTATTGAAAGAATACAGACAAACGTGGAAAAAAGCATTGGAGACAGGATCCGGGAATATGACCTTGAGGGAGTGAAGGTAGATGAGGATTATCGGAGGTATTATCCTTATGGATCTCTCGCTTCAAAAGTACTGGGATTTACCGGAGGTGATAATCAGGGGATCATTGGTCTTGAAGTGAAATACGATGAGATCCTGAAAGGAGAGCCTGGAAAGATCCTCACAGTTACGGATGCACGTGGTGTGGAGATCGACGGAACCGGAGAACGGAGGAAGGAACCGGTGTCAGGAAATACTCTGCGTACCAGTCTGGATGTTAATATCCAGGAATATGTGCAGCAGGCAGCCGGTAAAGTCATGGAAGAAAAACAGGCGGAGAGAGTTTCCATACTGCTTATGAACCCTCAGAACGGAGAAATCTATGCCTGTGTCAATGTGCCTGAATTTGATCTGAACGATCCGTTTACTCTGAATACAGAAGAAACAGCAGCAGAGGGAGAAAAGAAGCAGGATCTTCTGAACCGGATGTGGAGAAACCCCTGTCTGAATGATACCTATGAACCTGGCTCGACTTTTAAGATCATCACTATGGCAGCAGGGCTGGAGGAAGGAGTGGTGTCAACAGAGGATCGTTTTTTCTGTCCGGGCTATAAGGTGGTGGAGGACCGGCGGATCCACTGTGCAAAGAGAACAGGACATGGTGCGCAGAGTTTTGTAGAAGGTGCCCAGAACTCCTGTAACCCGGTATTTATTGAGGTGGGCCTGCGGCTTGGAGCAGACCGTTATTACAAATATTTTAAACAGTTCGGACTTTTGAAAAAAACAGGAATAGATCTTCCGGGAGAGGCCGGAACGATCATGCATAACCCCAAAAATATGGGAGAGGTGGAGCTTGCTACGGTATCCTTTGGCCAGTCGTTTCAGATCACACCGATCCAGCTTGCAACAACCGTCAGTGGGATCATCAATGGCGGAAACCGGATCACACCTCATTTTGGGATCAGCGTGGAAAGTGCGGACGGAACAAAGGTGCGGACACTGGAATATCCGGTGGAAAGCGGGATCGTGTCCGGTGAGACTTCCCGGACAGTACGTACGATCCTGGAAACTGTAGTTTCAGAAGGCTCCGGAAAAAATGCCGGGATCCAGGGGCTTTCCATTGGGGGAAAAACAGCTACCTCTCAGACACTGCCCAGAGGCTCCGGCAGATATATTTCTTCATTCCTGGGGTTTGCCCCGGCAGAGGATCCGAAGGTCCTGGCTCTTTGTATCATCTATGCACCCCAGGGTATGTATTATGGTGGGATCATTGCTGCACCGGTGGTACGCAGTATTTTTGAAAATGTACTTCCCTATCTTGGAATCGAGAGGACAGTTACGGAAACTCCATTCGGGGAAAACCGGGCAGATGGGGTTGATTAATGAAGATAAAAGCCTTATACTGTTGAAGAAGTATAAAAAAACGAAAGAATTAGAGGTGTGAGGATGGAGTTTCATGTTGTGATCCCTGTGCTGATCTCATTTGCGATCAGCCTTGTATTAGGACCGATTGTTATCCCTTTTTTAAGAAGACTTAAAATGGGACAGACAGAGAGAGAGCTGGGTGTGCAGTCCCACCTGAAAAAGAACGGTACCCCTACTATGGTGGGTGATCTTTCTCATTGCAACAACTGTAACATCACTGTTTTATATCAGAGATTATCCGATGATCATCCCGGTACTTTTCCTGACACTGGGATTTGGACTGATCGGATTTCTGGATGATTATCTGAAGGTAGTTCTGAAGCGTTCTGACGGACTTCTGCCATGGCAGAAAATGGCACTGCAGATCGTTGTGACAGCTGTATTTGCTTTTTATCTTGTAAATTATTCCAACGTATCCCTGACTATGAAGATCCCGTTCTGGAGCGGACATTATCTGAACCTGGGATGGTTTGCGGTTCCGGTACTGTTCTTTGCGGTGATCGGTACAGTAAACGGAGTCAATTTTACGGATGGACTTGACGGACTGGCTTCCAGTGTTACCCTGATCGTGGCAGTATTCTTTACGGTGGTTTCCCTTGGAATGAACAGTGGTGTGGAACCGATCACCTGTGCAGTTGTGGGCAGTCTGATGGGATTCCTTCTGTTTAATGTGTATCCTGCCAAGGTATTTATGGGAGACACCGGTTCTCTGGCATTGGGTGGCTTTGTGGCTGGTGTGGCTTATGCCATGCAGATGCCGCTGTTTATTATCCTGGTCGGACTGATCTACCTTGTGGAGGTATTGTCTGTTATGCTCCAGGTATCCTATTTCAAGGCAACACACGGAAAAAGAATCTTCAAGATGGCGCCTATCCACCATCATTTTGAGCTTTGTGGGTGGTCCGAGACACGAGTTGTTGCAGTGTTTTCTGTTGTAACTGCTATTATGTGCCTGATCGCTCTCCTGGCATTATAAGGAGGAACAGAAAATGGATTTAAAAGAAAAAAAAGTTCTCGTTTTCGGAGCCGGAAAAAGCGGCAATTGGAGCAGCTGATCTGCTTGGAAGTGCAGGAGCACAGCCGGTGATCTATGACGGAAATGCAGATCTTGATAAAGAGGCAGTTTTACATAAAACAAACGGAAAATACACCCCGGAGATCTGGGCCGGAGATTTTCCGGAGAGAGCGCTGGACAGTCTTGATCTTGTAGTGCTAAGTCCGGGAGTTCCCACAGATCTGCCGCTGGTAAAGAGCTTCTATGAAAAGGGCCTTCCGGTATGGAGCGAGGTGGAGCTTGCCTATCGTACAGGCAAGGGAGAGGTTCTTGCGATCACAGGAACCAACGGCAAGACAACAACAACAGCACTCCTCGGAAAGATCATGGGAGATGCCCGTGAATCTGTATTTGTTGTAGGAAATATCGGAACTGCATATACATCCAAATCATTGGAGATGAGGGAGGATTCCGTAACTGTTGCGGAGATCAGCAGCTTTCAGCTGGAGACTATTGACCAGTTCCGTCCGAAGGTAAGTGCGATCCTCAACATCACAGAGGACCATCTGAACCGTCATCATACCATGGAGGAATACATCCGTGTAAAAGAACTGATCACCAAAAATCAGGGACCGGAAGATGTATGTGTTCTGAATTACGAGGATGAAGTCCTTCGTAAATTCGGTGAAAATATCGTTCCGAAGGTGGTATATTTCTCAAGCCTTCGCAAACTGGATCAGGGAATCTATCTGGACGGAGACCAGATCATTCTCAAAACAGAAAAAGAAGAGATCCCGATCGTAAAAACCGGAGAGCTTAAGATCCTGGGACGTCATAATCATGAAAATGTAATGGCAGCAGCAGCCATGGCATATTATGCGGGTGTTTCTGTGGAGAGTATCCGCAAGAGTGTCTGTGAGTTTGTGGCAGTTCCACACAGGATCGAGTATGTGACAGAGAAAAACGGTGTTGCATATTACAACGATTCCAAGGGAACCAATCCGGATGCGGCCATCAAGGGGATTCAGGCAATGAACCGTCCGACTCTTCTGATCGGTGGTGGCTATGACAAGGAATCCAGCTATGATGAGTGGATAGAATCCTTCGACGGAAAAGTCCGTTATCTTGTTCTCATCGGTCAGACGAAAGAGAAGATCAAAGCAGCAGCAGAACGTCTTGGATTTACAGATATCATCCTCTGCGAGGATCTGAAGGAAGCTGTCCGGGTCTGTGCGGAAAAAGCCAATCCCGGAGATGCAGTTCTGCTTTCACCGGCATGTGCGAGCTGGGGACAGTTTGATAATTATGAGCAGCGCGGTGACATGTTCAAGGAATACGTGAAAGCACTGTAATAATCCGAAAAATACATACATAAGCTGAAATAAAGACCACTGTGGAGGCCATGCATGAAGGCAGGACAGAAACAGACCGGAAAGACAGATACCGTTCTCTGGGTACTGGTTCTGATTCTGGTGGTATTGGGACTCGGGGCGCTTTTTTCGGCAAGTGAATATAATGGCAGAGTACGTTTCCACGACTCTGCCTATTATTTTAAGAAGCAGCTCTTTGCCACGGCACTGGGGCTGCTTGTTATGTATCTGGCATCACGGGTAGATTACCGACTGTCTGTAAAGCTGGCGCCGGCTGCCTATATTTTTTCGCTTTTTCTGTCTGCTGCAGTCCTGCTTTTCGGACAGGAGATCAATGGATCGAAGAGGTGGCTGAACCTGGGGCCGCTTTCCTTTCAGCCGTCGGAGTTTTCCAAGGTGGCAGTGATATTGTTTCTGGTGTGGCAGATCAGCAATACAAAAAGCAAAACAACTGGATTCTGGTTTATCTGCAGGACTATGATGACTTTGCTTCCGGTAGCAGGTCTGGTGGGCTCCAATAACTTAAGCACAGCGGTGATCATTCTGGGGATCGGTGTGCTGCTGATCTTTGTGGCCAATCCCAGGTATCTGCAGTTTCTCGCACTTGGAGGTGCGGGGATAGGATTTATTGCGGTTTTTCTTGCCGCGGAGAGTTATCGTCTGGAACGCCTGGCAATCTGGCGGGATCCGGAAAAATATGAAAAAGGATTTCAGACTATACAGGGCCTGTATGCGATCGGAAGCGGAGGGATCTTCGGCAAGGGGTTCGGGAACAGTCTGCAGAAGCTGGGATTTGTCCCGGAAGCCCAGAATGATATGATATTTTCTATTGTGTGTGAGGAAACGGGGATACTGGGAGCCTTTCTGACACTTTTTCTGTTTGGTATTTTGATCTTGGAGGCTTTGTATTCTGGCATTAAACTGCCGGGATCTGCAGGGAACGCTGCTGTGCGCCGGGATCATGGCACATATGGCGATCCAGGTAGTCCTGAATGTTGCAGTAGTAACGAATACGATTCCCAACACCGGGATCACTCTGCCCTTTGTAAGCTATGGCGGAACTTCTGTTGTTTTTCTTCTGGGGGAAATGGGGCTGGCCTTAAGTGTCAGCAGTCACAGACATGGAAGGATCACATAGAATAACAAGTAAGAGGCCCTTTTAGGAGTGGAATACTTGAATGAGATCGATGAGATCATCGTGACCGGAGGCAGGCCGCTACATGGAAGCGTCCGGATCCAGGGGTCAAAAAATGCGGCACTTCCGGTTATGGCAGCAGCACTCTTAAGCACCGGGACCAGTGTACTGCGGGGATGCCCGAGAATCAGTGATGTATATTTGATGGAAAAGATCTTGAAATATCTGGGGGCAGAAACCTGGTGGGAAGGTCAAGATCTTTATCTGGACTGCAGCCATGCGGACGGCACCATGATACCGGAGTGTTATTCCGGAAAAATGCGTTCTTCCGTGATCTTAATGGGAGCAATGCTGGGGCGGAGCAAAAAGGCACAGACAGGATATCCCGGAGGCTGTGTGATCGGGAAGCGGCCGGTGGATCTTCATATCCAGGTTTTGCGCCGCCTTGGTGCAGCTGTGGTGGAAAACGGCGGAATGATCCGGGCATCCTGTGGAAAACTCCGAGGCGCAGAGATGTTTTTTCAAAAAAGAAGTGTAGGCGCTACAGAACAGGGCATTCTGGCAGCGGTCCTTGCAGAGGGGAAAACAGTCCTTAACGCTGCGCCTGTGAACCGGAAATTTATTGGCTTTGCCATTATCTTACCGGAATGGGTGCAAAGATCCGGATTCGTGAAAATGGCTGTATCTGTATTGAAGGGGTGGAGAAGCTTGAAGCTGGCGATGGCTGCATTCCACCAGACCGTATTGTCGCCGGAACCTATCTCATGGCAGCGGCGGCAACCAGAGGAGAGATCATCCTGGAAAATCCGCCTCTGGAGGAAATGGATGGAATCCTGGACGTATATCGGAAAATGGGTGGACAATGCCGCAGGGTAGGTGGTAAACTAATAGTCAACGGAAAAAATACAGGTTTTCCCCTGGAGCTTCTGGAAACAGAAGTTTATCCGGGATTTCCTACAGACCTGCAGTCTCCTGCGATGGCGGTACTGGCCACGATCCCGGGAGTGAGCAGGATCCGCGAGAAGATTTTTGAAGACAGATATAAAACAGCTTCATGGCTCTGTAAAATGGGAGCACAGATCCAGATCCGGGATGGAGTTGCCGTGATATACGGAGGGCAGCCCCTGAACGGTTGTACTGTGGAAGCAGAGGAACTTCGCGGAGGTGCGGCACTTGTGATCGCAGCACTTGCCGCGCAGGGGATTACCAGGATCCGGGGCTGTTGTTTCATAGAAAGAGGCTATGAACATATCTGTGAGGATCTGACCGCACTGGGCGGTCTGCTGATAAAGGACAGAGGAACTTTATGAAAACATCAAAAAAAAAGCCACTGAAAGCAGTTGGCGGACTTCTTGTCCTGCTGCTGGCAGGAATTATTTTCTTTTTTACGTATTATCAGGTAGATGAAGTGCAGGTGATGGGCAGCAGCCATTATTCTGAAAAACAGATCAGGAAGATGGTGCTTAGGGGGCCGCTGGCATCCAATTCTGTTCTTGCACCGCTTCTTTATACTAAGCAGAACACAAAGGATGTTCCCTTTATAGAAGGCTATACCGTAACAAGGCTGAACCGGCACACCATCTGTGTCAGTGTGAAGGAGAAGGATATCGTTGGCTGTATCCCTTATCTGGACAGTTATATTTATTTTGACAGAAACGGTATTTTTGTGGAAGGATCCACGGAACGTAACGAAAAAATCCCGTTTTTTGACGGGATCAAAGTCAAAAAAGTGATCCAGAACGAGAAACTCCCCATCAAGGATGAAACGGTGATGAACACGGCAGTTGCTCTTTCTACTATTTTTGCAAAAATGATAAGGTTCCGGATCACATTGAATTTGAAGACGACGGACAGATCAGTCTTGTTTACGGGGATATCACAGTTAAACTTGGAAAGGATGAATATCTGGAAGACAAAATGACCAGAGTTCTGGCTATCCTTCCGATGATTTCCGAAAAAAAAGGAATTCTCCATGCAGAAAATGTAAATGATAATTCCAAGAACATTACCCTGGAGCAGGAACAGGATGAGAGCCAGACTTCCGCAGAAAACTGGACCGGAGGCTATGATGAGGAAGGAAATTACACCGGAGAAGGCGAATACGACGAAAATGGCAACTATGTAGGACCGAAACCGCAGACGGATCTGGAGTATGCGCAGGAAAACTGGGTAGGTGGCTATGATGAAGAGGGAGATTACACAGGCAGTGGTGAGTACGATGCAACATGACCTATGTAGGCGAAGCCCCACAGAAGAAACCATGGCAGAAAAAGGAAACTGGAAGGGCGGTTACCGGGAAGACGGAGGCTATGACGGAGTCAGTGAATATGACCGTGATGGCAATTACGTAGGCACTCTGGAGGATTATCAGGCTTCGGCAGAAAGCTCCGGAGACGGAACAGACTCCGAAGATCCAGATGCTCAGAGTACGGATACCGGAGATACAGAAAATGAAGAAGACTCTTCAGACAGCAGTACGGACAGCACCGAGGAAGAGGCTGATTACAGCAGTGATCAGGAAGAAGGAGCTGAGGATTATGATGAAAATTCGTACAGCGATTACAGTGATGAGTCCGATTATGAGTAAAGATAAAAAAGCTTTCTTAATATATAGTACCAGTATTTGGACATTTTGCCAGAGATTGTTTTGTAAATGTTTCGGTTAATAGAAACAGTGCCGAAATTTAGTGAAAAAAGTATAAAAAAACAAAATTAATGGTTGATTAATTACCGAAAAAAATATATGATATAACTATGTGTATATGTAGCTTGGAATAGATTATTACACTGAATCGGATATCAGGTAGAAATAAAGGAGGAAGTACATTGTTAGAGATAATGACGAATGAGGCTGAGTCTTCTGCGAAAATTATTGTAATTGGAGTAGGCGGCGCAGGTAATAATGCGGTAAACAGAATGGTGGAAGAGGCCATTGGCGGAGTTGAGTTTGTAGGTGTTAATACCGATAAACAGGCTCTGACACTGTGTAAAGCTCCGACTGTACTTCAGATTGGTGAGAAAATTACGAAAGGTCTCGGCGCCGGTGCACAGCCGGAGGTTGGACAGAAGGCAGCTGAGGAGAGCATTGAGGAAGTTAAGAAGATCATCGAGGGAGCGGACATGGTTTTCGTTACCTGTGGTATGGGAGGCGGAACCGGAACCGGAGCTGCTCCTGTGATCGCCGGTGCGGCAAAAGAGATGGGTATCCTGACTGTCGGTGTTGTTACCAAGCCTTTCCGTTTTGAAGCAAAGACCCGTATGAACAATGCACTTGCGGGAATCGAAAATCTGAAGAAAGCAGTTGACACATTGATTGTCATCCCAAATGACAAATTACTTGAAATCGTTGACAGAAGAACAACCATGCCGGAAGCACTGCGTAAGGCTGATGAGGTTCTTCAGCAGGCAGTACAGGGTATTACAGACCTGATCAATCTGCCGGCTCTGATCAACCTTGACTTTGCAGATGTGCAGACAGTCATGACAGACAAGGGAATCGCTCATATCGGTATCGGTGAGGCAAGAGGTGATGACAAGGCTATGGAGGCTGTACAGCAGGCGGTATCTTCTCCGCTTCTTGAGACAACCATCAAGGGCGCTACTCATGTGATCATCAACATTTCCGGAGATATTTCTCTTATGGATGCCAACGATGCTGCAAGCTATGTACAGGAGCTTACAGGTGAGGATGCAAACATCATCTTTGGTGCTATGTATGATGATTCTGTTGCAGATTATGCGAGAATTACAGTTATTGCTACAGGTCTTACAGACAATAACCTTCAGAACACACCATTTGGAAACAGAGCTTCCAATTCTGTATTCGGAAACACCAAAAAAACAAGCCAGTCACAGCCAGGCGGTATGAACCTTAACATGCCAAGCTTCAGCCTGCCGACTATGAATTCCACACAGTTTGGAACAAAGGCTCCTACAAGCACTGTTCAGAAAAAGGATATCCAGATCCCGGATTTTCTTAAGAACAGATAATAAATGAACATGATAAGATCCGGCAGAGATTCCATCTGGAACGTTGCCGGATCTTTTTGACTTTCTGATCAAAAGAAACAGGAATGTCTGCTCTGTATGGAAACAGGATTTCTGTTCAGGATATCAGCATTCGCAGCTGAAAGTATCACATTTTGTATCACAGCAGCGATGCGCATTGGCACCGGATACATTGATGGAAGCTGCGGTGCATTTGCAGTGCTCATTGTAGGTGCAGTTGTGTGCTTTGCAGTCGATGTTAATGGTCTCACACCCACAGCAGGGATCTGCGGAATTTTTTACAGCACACTCTTCCTGGTCACGGAAGCTTTCACAGGCGGTGTCGTCCGCATAACGAGCATCTGCACCTTCGACACTGATGGATCCCCTGGAGCAGAGAGAATTTTTGTTATAGCAGCAGTTGTGTGCGGAGCATTTAAGACTTGTCATAAAAGTGTCCTCCTGATAATTATGATTTTACCGGAAACCGTCAGCCTGCCGGAATGCGCATCCTGTCTGATCGTCAGCACTGCGGTAAGGCTTGACAGATTCCGATGTTGCATAGTATGTCCGGAAGAAGAAAAATTTATACTCAAAAAATTAATACAGAATAATATAAAAAACAGTTGACAAATAGCAGACACCATGGTATCATCTTAAAAGTACGTAGCGAAAAGAAAGCAGAGTTCACTCTCACCTTAGCGCTGAAGATAAGCGACTCAGGTCAATATTGCACAGTACTGCGAACGGACCAACCATCAGTGCGCAGGTGTAATTATTTGAAGTGTGGACATCTGTCTGCGCTTTTTTTGTGCGGCTTAAGCTACATTAATGAGAAAGAAAAAAATAATTCTATCATGTTCATGGAGGTGTACAACAATTAGCGGTTTAATGATTAACGAACAGATCAGAGACAGAGAGGTACGCTTGATTGGTCCGGACGGAGCTCAGCTTGGAATCGTGTCCGCCAGAGAAGCGATGGCGAAAGCGCAGGAGGCAGGACTTGACCTTGTAAAGATTGCCCCACAGGCGAAACCGCCGGTATGCAAGATCATCGATTACGGTAAATACCGTTACGAGCTTGCAAGAAAAGAAAAAGAGGCCAGAAAAAAGCAGAAAACCATCGATGTCAAAGAAGTGCGTCTTTCCCCGAACATTGATACGAATGATTTGAAGACGAAGGTAAATGCAGCAAGAAAGTTCCTTAGCAAGGGCGACAGAGTTAAGGTTACACTTCGTTTCCGCGGAAGAGAGATGGCACATATGTCCAGCAGTAGGCATGTGCTTGATGACTTCGCAGATCTTCTGTCCGATATAGCGACTGTAGAGAAGGCTCCGAAGGTAGAAGGCAGAAGCATGACTATGTTTCTGACTGAGAAACGGTAGATATCTCAGTCTTCACGGCAACAGCCGGGCAGAACGGGATGCTATATAAAATTTAGAAGTACCAAATCAAGGAGGAATTCATAATGCCAAAAATTAAAACTTGCAGAGCAGCAGCAAAGCGCTTTAAAAAACAGGTACAGGAAAATTAGTAAGAAATAAAGCCTACAAGAGCCATATCCTTACAAAGAAATCTCAGAAGAGAAAGAGAAATCTGAGAAAATCTACTGTTGTTGATTCTACTAATGTAAAGAGCATGAAGAAAGTATTACCATATTTATAAGATAGAGAAGACGAACAGGAGGAGAATTAAGAAATGGCAAGAATTAAAGGCGGATTAAACGCAAAGAAAAGACATAACCGTACATTAAAACTGGCAAAAGGCTACAGAGGAGCCCGTTCCAAACAGTATAGAGTAGCAAAACAGTCTGTAATGAGAGCTCTTACAAGCTCCTATGCAGGAAGAAAACAGAAGAAACGTCAGTTCAGACAGCTCTGGATCGCTCGTATCAACGCAGCAGCAAGAATGAATGGACTTTCTTACAGCAAAATGATGCACGGCCTTAAGGTTGCAAACATCGACATCAACAGAAAGATGCTTGCAGAGATGGCTGTTAACGATGCAGCAGGCTTCACAGCTCTTGCTGAGATCGCTAAGAAAGCAATCGCATAAGTAAAGTATTAAAAGACGAAGGAGTCCAGGGAATTTTTCCCTGGATTTTTTTGTAAAAAAATTCAGACAATTTGCCGAAAAACGACACAAGCTGTACAGCGGACAAGTGTCCGCGTTGTGCAATCAGACGAAAAACAACAGATAACTAAATTTGCCCTTGAAATAAAAAATATGCGATGCTATAATTTTACCATTAAACATTAGTAACGCGACAAAGCGCAGGAGGAGAGATTATTATGAAGAATTGGAAGAAAGTAATCGGCGTTGCATCAGCAGCAGCGATGACAGCAGCTATGATGATGCCTACATCAGTTTTTGCAGCAGATGAGACATTTAAGATCGGTGTGATCGGACCGATGACAGGTGATTACGCACAGTACGGTACTAACGTATACAACGCAGCCAAGATCGCAGCTGATGAGATCAACGAGAACGGTGGATTCAACGGATATAAAGTAGAGATTCTTGACGCAGGTGATGACCAGGGAGATCCGGAGAAGGCTGTTAACGCATACAATGACCTGATCGATAAAGGAATGCAGATGCTCTGTGGAACTGTAACATCCGGTTCCTGTATCGCAGTAGGAGCTGAGGCAGCTGAGGATACATTCCTCTTCACACCATCCGCAACAGCACTTGACTGTATCACAGCAGGAACAAACGAGTTCCGTATGTGCTTCACAGACCCGGCACAGGGAACCAAATCTGCTCAGTACATTTCCGAGCACAAACTTGCAACGAAAGTAGCAGTACTTTATGATTCCGCTGCTGACTACAACTCCGGTGTACATGACGCATTCGTTGCAGCAGCTGCTGATGACGGACTTGAAGTAGTTGCAGATGAGGCTTACACAACAGACAGCAACACAGACTATTCTGTACAGCTTGCAAAGATCAAGAAGAGCGGCGCTGAGCTTCTTTTCCTTCCGAACTACTATTCCGACAATGCGCTGATCCTTCAGCAGGCATCTGAGGCAGGACTTGACATTAAATTCTTTGGTGTAGATGGCATGGATGGTATCCTCAATGTAGAGAACTTCGATAAATCCCTTGCAGAGGGTGTTATGCTTCTGACACCATTCTCCGCAACAGCTACAGATGAGAAGAGCCAGAACTTTGTAAAAGCATACGGCGATGCTCACAACGGTGAGATCCCGAACCAGTTTGCGGCAGATACATATGATGTACTTTACGCAATGCAGCTTGCAGCTGACGATGCAAAGATCACACCAGATATGGAAAATGCAGACATCAGTGCAGCAATGAGCGCATCCATGGCAAACATCGAGCTTGACGGACTTACCGGAAAAGCAAAATGGACCGAGGATGGCGAGTGTGATAAAGAGCCGAAAGCATTCGAGATCAAAGATGGTGCTTATGTAGAGATGAAATAAGTAATTTCTGTTAACGTTAGGGGTCAGGGGACGGTCACCTTTAGTGGGAACCGTCCCCTTTTTCCCTTATCAATAAACAATTAAAAGAGGTGCGTTATGAGTTTTATATCTTATTTAAAAGACGGCATCAGTCTTGGCAGTATCTATGCGATCATCGCACTTGGATATACCATGGTTTATGGTATTGCCAAGATGCTGAACTTCGCACACGGAGATGTTATCATGGTGGGAGCTTATATCATCCTTACCTGTATCACAAGAGGCGGCATGTCACCGATCCTTGCTGTGATCCTTTCCGTTGTGATCTGTACACTGCTTGGTGTTGTCATTGAGAAGGTAGCTTACAGTCCACTTAGAAAAGCTTCCTCAAACCTGGCCGTTCTTATCACGGCTATCGGTGTCAGTTATCTGCTTCAGAACCTGGCACTTCTGATCTTCGGCGCAGATGCCAAGAGTTTCGTAGCTGTTATCAAAGTTCCCTCCATCACACTGTTTGATGGCGAGCTTACCATCAAGGGAATCACCATTGTCACAATCCTTGCATGTATCATTATCATGGTGGGACTTTCCCTCTTTGTTAAAAAGACAAAACCGGACGTGCATGCAGGCTGTTTCCGAGGACCGTGATGCGGCACAGCTGATGGGAGTTAACGTCAATGCGACAATTTCCCTCACATTTGCCATCGGTTCCGGACTTGCAGCGATCGCAGGCCTTCTGCTCTGTCAGACTTATCCGACACTGACTCCGTACACAGGAGCCATGCCTGGTATCAAAGCTTTCGTAGCTGCTGTATCGGTGGAATCGGTTCGATTCCGGGAGCTATGGTCGGCGGCATCCTTCTGGGAATCATCGAGATCTTCGGAAAAGCTTATATTTCTTCCCAGGTTGCAGATGCGATCGTATTTGCAGTCCTGATCGTCGTGCTTCTTGTAAAACCTACCGGACTGTTCGGCAAGAACATCCAGGAGAAAGTGTAAGGTGGCCGATATGAAGAATATGAAAAACAAAACAACAAAAAATAACATGATCAACTATGGAATCGTCATTGTACTCTTTGTGATCGTACAGGCGCTTTCTTCAACTGGAAATCTTTCCAGACTTCTGATGGGACTTCTTGTTCCACTTTGTGTTTATACCATTGCGTCAGTTTCCCTGAACCTGGTAGTCGGTTTTTCCGGTGAGCTGAGCCTTGGACATGCGGGCTTCATGTGCGTGGGAGCTTTTTCCAGTGCCTGTTTTCGCAGGTTGCTGCAGACTCCATTCCGCAGGTTCCTCGCTTTATCCTTGCAATCCTTGTAGGTGCGGCAGTTGCAGCACTGTTCGGTGTGATCATCGGTATTCCGGTACTTCGTCTCCGCGGTGACTACCTGGCTATTGTTACACTGGCTTTTGGTGAGATCATCAAGAACCTGATAAATGTACTTTACATTGGCGTGGATGACAAAGGACTTCACGTTGCAACCAGTGCAGCCGGTCTTCATATGGATCCGGGCGGAAAGCAGATTCTCAAAGGTGCCCTTGGTATTTCGGGAACAGCAACTCTTTATAAAGATATCAAGAATTACTTTTTCCTGATCGGCGTGATCCTGCTTCTTCTCACATTGTTTATTGTACAGAACCTTGTAAACTCCAGAAGCGGACGTGCTATTATGTCAACCAGGGACAACCGTATTGCAGCGGAGTCTGTAGGAATCAATATCACCAGATATAAGCTGCTGGCATTTACCATTTCTGCAGCCCTTGCAGGAGTTGCAGGTGTGCTGTATGCACATAACCTTTCTCTTCTTAAGGTTTCTGTATTCGATTACAATATGTCCATCCTGGTACTGGTATATGTAGTACTTGGCGGAATCGGAAATATCAGAGGATCTATCATCGCGACAATTATCCTCTATGCACTGCCTGAACTTCTCCGTGGATTCGCAAACTACCGTATGCTGATCTACGCAATCGTGCTGATCATCATGATGCTCTTTAACTGGGCACCTGCAGCAAGAGACTGGAGAGCACGTATGGTAGAAAAATTCAAAGGCAAAAAAGCGAAAAAGGAGGTGGCCTGATCATGGCAATGCTGGAAGTAAATAACCTGTCTATCCAGTTCGGCGGTCTTCGTGCTGTTGACGGCTTTAACATGACCATTGAAAAAGGACAGCTCTATGGACTGATCGGACCGAACGGTGCCGGTAAGACAACGGTGTTCAACCTTCTCACAGGCGTATACAAGCCAACAGAGGGAATCATTAAACTGGACGGCCAGGACATTACAGGAAAAAGCACCATCGAGATCAACAAGGCCGGAATCGCAAGAACTTCCAAGAATATCCGTCTTTTCAAGGATATGCCGGTTCTTGACAATGTAAAAGTAGGACTTCACAATCATCATCCATACTCCACACTGACCGGAATCTTAAGACTGCCGAAATATTATAAGGTAGAAAAAGAGATGAACGAACGTGCCATGGAGATCCTGAAGTCTTTGACCTGGATAAGGAAGCAGACACTCTGGCAGGCAACCTGCCTTATGGTAAACAGCGTAAGCTGGAGATCGCCAGAGCCTTGCCACAGATCCGAAGCTTCTTCTTCTGGATGAGCCGCAGCCGGCATGAACCAAATGAGACGCAGGAGCTGATGGATACCATCCGTTTTGTGCGGGAGCATTTTGATATGACAGTCCTTCTGATCGAGCATGACATGAAACTGGTCGGTGGTATCTGTGAGGAACTGACGGTTCTGAATTTCGGTCAGGTACTGATCCAGGGTGAGACATCTGCAGTACTGAAAGACCCGACTGTTATCACTGCATATCTGGGAGAGTAAGGAGGAACGAGACAATGGCAATGTTGGAAGTAAAGGACCTCCAGGTCTACTATGGTGTGATCCAGGCTCTGAAGGGAATTTCTTTTCATGTAAATCAGGGAGAGGTTATTGCGCTGATCGGTGCCAATGGTGCCGGAAAGACAACCACACTTCAGACACTTACCGGAATTCTTTCTCCGAAGTCCGGAAGCATTGTGTTTGAGGGAAAAGACCTCACAAGAACACCGGCCCATAAGATCGTAGAGATGGGTATGGCACACGTTCCGGAGGGAAGACGTGTATTTGCGGATATGTCCGTTTACGAGAATCTTCTTCTTGGAGCTTATACAAGAAAGGACAAGGCGGAGATCGCAGAGAGCCTTGCCAGTGTATACAAGAGATTCCCGCGTCTGGAAGAACGTAAAGGACAGCGTGCCGGAACACTTTCCGGTGGCGAGCAGCAGATGCTTGCCATGGGACGTGCACTGATGAGCAGACCAAGGATCATTTTGATGGATGAGCCGTCCATGGGTCTGTCGCCGATTTTTGTAAATGAGATTTTTGACATTATCCGCGAGGTAAGTGAGAGCGGAACTACAGTGCTTCTGGTTGAGCAGAATGCGAAGAAGGCTCTTTCCATTGCGGACAGAGCGTACGTTCTGGAAACAGGAAGCATTACTATGGATGGAAAGGCAGAGGATCTTCTGAATGACGAGGCCGTTCAGAAGGCATATCTTGGAGAGTAGGGGGAAAGACATGGATAATTTCGTAATTACCATTGCAAGACAGTATGGAAGCGGTGGACGTACCATCGGAGAGGAGCTTGCAAAGAAATTAGGGATTTCTTACTATGACAAGGATATCATCCGCATGGCATCTGAGGAGAGCGGCATTCATGAGCAGCTCTTTGGAAGGGCAGATGAAAATGTCAGCACAAAGCAGAGATTTTTTGCAAAGTCCGGAATCTACAAGGGTGAGCTGATCCCGCCTCAGAGCAAGGATTTTACATCCGATGAGAACCTGTTTAATTATCAGGCAAAGGTGATCCGGCAGCTGGCAGAAACAGAGTCCTGTGTGATCATCGGACGTTGTGCAAATATGATCCTGAAGGATTATTCCAATGTTCTTCGTGTGTTTGTTTACGGAGACTGGGATTTCCGTATCCGCGAGGCAAGTAAGAAGCTCAGCGGAACCACAAAGGACATTGAGAAATTCATGCATAAAGATGACAAACGCAAAGAAGATTTCTGCAAACGTTTCATGGGTGTTGACTGGGCAGACATGACGAAATACAATCTGTGCCTGGATAACGGTACCCTTGGTTATGAGAAATGCGTGGAGGAGATCGAGAGTGCACTTGAGATCCTGAAAAAATAAGACATATATCAGAGAATATTCCCCGGGAAAGAAAAGCCAAAAGTCTTTTCCCGGGGATTTTTTCATATATTGTGGAAAAGTATATTTGATCCGGCGGGAAATATGGATAAGCGAAAAAAATATTTCTGTGTAGTGGCAATGGTATTGATTCTGCTCAGCGGATATGGAAAAATCTCAGACAGTGCATTTCGGATGCGGGTGACCAGAATGATCGCCGGTGAGGGGATGCTCCGGCTGGTGGCGGCGCAGTACGGACAAAAAGTAGCAGAACCGGTGGCTGAGACAGCCTCTGACAGAAGCGAAAAAGAGGATCGTCCACGTGTGGCTCTTACCTTTGATGATGGACCGCATGCAACATATACACCTCTGCTTTTGGATGGCCTGCGGAAGCGTGGGATCCATGCCACATTTTTTCTTATGGGAAAATATCCGAGGAAATGAGGAAATCGTAACGCAGATGCAGAGAGACGGTCATCTCATCGGTAATCACACGTATGATCACGTGCAGCTTGATAAGCTTCCTGGTGATCAGGCATGTCAGCAGATCATAAAGACGAATAATGAGATCTACGAGATCACCGGAGAATATCCCATGTATCTTCGCCCGCCCTACGGTGCCTGGCCGAAGGATCTGGAGCTCTGTGTGACCATGCTGCCGGTATTCTGGGATGTGGATACCCTGGACTGGAAATCAAAAAATGTCCGTTCTGTGGAAAATATCGTAAAAAGACAAGTGAAGGATGGCTCCATTATCCTGATGCATGACAGCTTTTCTACATCCGTGGAAGCGGCCCTGGAGATCGCGGATATGCTTACGGAAGAAGGATATGACCTGGTAACTGCAGATCAGCTGCTGGTGATGTAACTGTGATTTGCCGAAAAGGCAGAAACGATTGCTTTTTTATGTGCAAACAGGTAAAATTATAAAAATAAGGAATCTGTCCGTATGCCGGAAACAAATGAAACGATCGTTGCCGGATACAGATCTATGAAAAGAATACGGATCGTGAATATCCGCTTTTTACAGAAAATACAGGAGTGAAAGCCATGGATTTATTTGAATACGCAAAGTCAAAAACGCTGGATCAGGAGTCACCTCTTGCATCCAGGCTGCGTCCGCGAACACTGGATGAGGTGGTGGGACAGCAGCATATCGTAGGAAAAGATAAATTGCTGTATCGTGCCATAAAGGCGGATAAGCTGACATCTGTTATTTTTTATGGCCCTCCGGGAACCGGAAAGACCACCCTGGCAAAAGTCATCGCCAATACCACAAGCGCCAGCTTTACCCAGATCAATGCAACCGTAGCAGGGAAGAAAGATATGGAAGCAGTTGTAAAGCAGGCACAGGACGATCTCGGCATGTATGGAAAAAAGACCATTCTGTTCATTGATGAGATCCACCGTTTCAACAAGGGACAGCAGGATTATCTTCTTCCCTTTGTGGAGGACGGAACCATCATTCTTATCGGGGCCACAACAGAGAATCCATATTTTGAGGTAAACGGAGCGCTTCTTTCAAGATCGATCATCTTTGAATTGAAGTCCCTGGAGATACCGGAGATAAAGGAACTGATCTTGCGTGCGGTTAACGATCCGGAACGTGGAATGGGAAGCTATGGGGCGGTGATCGAGGAGGATGCTCTGGAGTTTCTGGCAGATATGGCAGGAGGAGACGCCAGAAGCGCCTTAAACGCCATAGAACTGGGAATCCTCACCACACCCCGTGATACAGACGGTAAGATCCATCTGACCCTTGAGGTGGCTTCTGAGTGTATCCAGAAGCGGGTGGTGCGCTACGATAAGAACGGGGACAATCATTATGATATCATTTCTGCCTTTATCAAGAGCATGCGAGGCTCCGACCCGGATGCGGCAGTCTATTATCTGGCAAAAATGCTCTATGCAGGAGAAGATGTGAAATTTATCGCAAGAAGGATCATGATCCTTGCTTCCGAAGATATCGGAAACGCAGATCCCCAGGCCCTCTGCGTGGCAACGGCAGCAGCACAGGCAGTGGAACGTGTGGGAATGCCGGAGTCCAGATCATTCTTTCCCAGGCAGTTACATACATGGCCTGTGCACCCAAGAGCAATTCTGCAGTAAATGCCATACAGGAAGCCATGCGCTGCGTGAAGGCGAAGAAGACAACCGTTCCGGTGCATCTGCAGGATGCCCATTATGGTGGCCACGAAAGTCTGGGTCATGGTATCGGATATAAATATGCCCATGATTATCCGAACCATTATGTAAATCAGCAGTATCTGCCATCAGAGATCGAAGGAGAACATTTTTACGAGCTCAGTGATATGGGATATGAAAAGAAACTGAAAGAGCACATGAAGAAGATCCACGAAGAAGCGAAATGAATGAATATAAGTAAAACGGAGGAGCCTCTCAGAGAAGCTCCTCCATTATTTTGTCATAAACATTCTGGTATTTATAAGGCCAGCTTTCGCATACAGACTGTGCAGCAGCAAGATTTGGAACATTGATGCTGAGATCAACGATGCTGACACCGCTTTCAATGATACGCAGACGTACCGAGTAGCTGCCCTCTTTGGTGGGATAGTAATCAGCAGGAGTCAGGAGATGTTCTTCGATCTTGCAGTGGAGAGAATTGAGATATTCTTCCACTTCTTTCTTGATGTCAGAAGAAAGTTCTTTGGAAAAATATTTCAGAGTGTTTTTTCCCTCCGAGGTCAGTCGATAGTAACTGCGGTTGGACTGTGAAGACATTTCCACCAGATCTGCCTCCACAAGTTCGGAAACTGCCTGCTGGAGCTGAAAATAATTGGTGTATTTCCGGTCCAGGATAAAATCGGTGATCTGGGAATTTGTGAGATCCCCATCGGAATTCTGCAGCATATATAAAATAATAAGCTTATAGGTTGTAAAAGGTGATGCCATAAGAATCCTCCTTTTTACTGGCTGCGGGAAAGGGCTTCGAGAGCTTTTCCCTGAAAACTTGCTCTTTCTTTCATCCGGTGATGAAGAAGATTTAAAACTTCACGTTTGCGGCTGGCCCATAAAGGTGCGATCAGCAGATCCTTCGGTCCGTCGCCGGTGACCCGGTGGATCACGATATCCGGTCTGAGATGTTCCAGGCAGTCAATGACAAGGTCCAGATACTCGTCCCGTTCATAAGTACGGAAAAGACCGGCTTCATGATCAGCGGCAAGATCTGTACCACGCAGTACATGAAGAAGCTGCAGCTTGATTCCCTGGATATCCATGGCGTTCAGATAAGCCATTGTTTCCAGGATATCCTTCCGGCTTTCGCCGGGAAGCCCCAGGATGGTGTGGACGATTACTTCGATGCCGCCTGTACGGAGATTTTTCACTGCGGTATCAAAACAGGACAGTGGATAGCCGCGCCGTATATATCTGGCGGTATCTTCATGGATAGTCTGGAGTCCCAGCTCCACCCACACCGGTTTGATCTGGTTCAGGGAATAAAGAAGCTCCAGTACATCATCTCCCAGACAGTCCGGTCTGGTACCAATGGACAGTGCCACGATATCCGGATGAGAGATGGCTTCTGTGAAGATCTTATGCAGGTGTTCCACAGGAGCGTATGTGTTTGTATATGCCTGAAAATAGGCGATATATTTATGAATCGGGCGTTTGGAAGAGAGACTTTTGATCTGTGTGTTGATCTGCTCTGTAATGGAAAGAGCGGCGTTTGCTGCAAAATCTCCGCTCCCGCCCTGGCTGCAGAAGATGCAGCCTTTTTTGCCCAGGGTGCCGTCACGGTTGGGACAGGACATGCCGCCGTTTAATGCAACCCGGTAGACCTTTTCGCCGTATCGCTCCCGGAGCATATAGTCCAGAGAGTGATAAGGCTTGTCGTTCCAGCGTTTCATTATGCCTCTTTCAGTTCGTTTTTCTCCTCGTCATTTTCTTCGTCTTCATCTTTAGGTATATAGTTATCGAAGATCTTTACAAAAATCTTTGATTTCCAGTAGGCCAGCGTGGAAAATCCCATCAGAATAAAGAGCATGATCAGGATGGATGTAAACTGTGCGTAGCTCACATAAGCAAAAAGCCACATCAGCAGGAGCGGAGACGCAGAGATCACAAGCATCAAAAGTGTCAGCGGAAGATGGCGGACGGACATCAGGAATGCATTTACAAAGGTATTCTTGACGGAATTAAAAAATTTGGAAAGGATCGGATAAATGTACAGAAGGATCATCGCATAGATCAGTGCAAATGCAATGAACAGACTGAAAAGTCCTTTGTACATAGCTCCGCTTCCGGCTCTGGCGATCCGAAGATCGATAAACAGAACAGCAGCGGTGAGGAGCATGATGATATTGATGATGGTCGCCTGTTTGAAATTCTGTTTGAATGAGCGGAAAAAGCTGCGGGCAATATAAGATTCTTCGTCTCTTGCCATCTTCAGTGTGACATAGTAGAGAGCTGTTATGGAGGCGCCTGCGGTGACAACCGGAATACAGCAGAGGATGCACAGAAAATTCAGAAGAAGCAGATCTGCTACGCGTCCCATGAACACGAAGAATTTGTTGTCCATGTTGAAAAAACGATTCATTTGATAAGTCTCCTTTTCTTTGGGATATTATTTTAAGTATACCCAATCACAGCAGAAAAAGCAAATCCCAAATGTTTTCCGAGACTGTGGAAGCGGGAAAATCATGTGTCCGCCATAGAAAGACAAAATAGTGAAATAGTTTATTAAATTTCCCTAAAAGACTTGCTTATCACGAATTAGAGTGTTAAAATATCAGTATTGTATTAGACGAAATTTATGTATTTTAAAGGAGCGTAACAATGAGCAAAAAAATCAGGACGGAGCTGTGGATCATCTTTTTGAAGCGATCCTGTGCCTGAAGGATAAGGAAGAGTGTTATACATTTTTTGAGGATGTGTGCACCATCAATGAGTTGCTTTCTTTATCTCAGCGCTTCGAGGTAGCCAAGATGCTTACTGATAAGCGTACATACCTTGATATTTCCGAGAAAACAGGAGCTTCCACAGCTACGATCAGCCGTGTGAACCGTTCCCTGAACTATGGAAATGATGGTTATGAGATGGTATTTGCACGTATGAAGAAGGATAACGGGGAGCAGGGCGGCGAAGCAGAATAAGGCTTACGTTCATACCGTGGTGATAACGGATAATACTGTAACGAAAAAGAGACAGGCGATCACACGTCTGTCTCTTTTTTTCGGTGCGTCCGGCGACGCACGTTTATGACCGGATGTAAGCTCCGGATATTATTTGTCTTTTTTTGAGGAATCAGTATCTTTTGAGGAATTCATGTGGTCGATCATGTTTTCGATGATCATTTTTTTCATGTATACGTCGAAGCTAAGAAGACAGATGAAGGAAAACTGGTGAAGGAATTCCTTATCCTCCGGGTCGCGTCCTCAAAGATCTCTCCGGCACTTTTGAAACGGCGCATAAGATCCTTTTCCAGGTAACGGATCTGTGACTGCTCCATACTGAAAACCTCCCGGTAGATGTAAGTCATGTCCTTTTCTGTAACGGACTTGAAGTATTTTTCGGTGATCGGTCCCAGAAGGGTCTGGATATCACTGATGGAGAGGATATTTTTAAAATAGTAGATAAAGATCAGCATCAGCAGATGCTCCCGGGAATACCGCTTTTTTTCCGGCGGGGGAAGGAGCTTGTTCTTTGCGTAATTGTTGATCATGGTCTTGGTCAGGATCTTGTCATCATCATGACGTTTGGTGGAAGCGAGATTATCTTCCATAAAGGTCGTGACCTGATCCATGTAAAGATCGATATTGGGAATTTCATCGGGTTTTATATAATCAAGCTCAGCAATTTTTGCAAAAATGCTGTTCATCATTTCTTTTTCGTTTTCTGTCATTGCATTATCACCTCTGCTCCTTATTATATAGTTTTAAATACTACTTGTAAAGAAACTTTTTTCAGAGAGGTGGGTTTACCGGAAAGTAAAGTCATGATAGTATATAAAGATACTGTTCATATGGAAAAAGAAATGGAGATCAAAATGAGTATACATGATGCTTTGGACACATTGAATCCTATGCAGCGGGAAGCTGCCGTACATACAGAGGGACCGCTTCTGATCCTTGCAGGAGCCGGTTCCGGAAAAACAAGAGTGCTGACCCACAGGATCGCCTATTTAATGGAAGAAAAGGGGGTAAACCCATGGAATATCCTGCGATCACCTTTACCAACAAGGCTGCCAGTGAGATGCGGGAACGTGTGAATAAAATTGCGGGAATGGGTGCGGAGAGCGTATGGGTCTCCACCTTCCATTCCGCCTGCGTGAGGATCCTGCGCAGACATATTGAGGTGCTGGGTTTCAACAGTAATTTTACCATTTATGATGCCGACGACCAGAAAACAGTCATGAAGGAAATCTTCCGGAAGTTTGATATCAATACCAAGATTTACAAGGAACGCGCTGTTCTTGCTGATATTTCCCATGCCAAGGATGAACTGATCACACCGGAAGAGATGGAGCTGAATGCGGGCGGCGATCCGGATGCACGGAAGATTGCCGGTATGTATAAGGAATATCAGTCTATCCTCCGGGGAAACAATGCGCTGGATTTTGATGACCTGATCGTGAAGACTGTGGAGCTTTTTCAGCATAATCCGGATATCCTGGACTATTATCAGGAACGTTTCAAATATATTATGGTGGATGAGTATCAGGATACCAATACTGCCCAGTTTAAATTTGTAAGTCTTCTTGCTGAGAAATACAAGAATCTCTGTGTGGTTGGTGATGATGACCAGTCCATCTATCGTTTTCGTGGAGCAAATATCGGGAATATCTTAGGATTTGAGAAGGTTTTTCCTGAGGCTAAGGTGGTGCGCCTGGAACAGAATTACCGTTCTACCCAGAATATCCTCAATGCAGCCAATGAGGTGATCGTCAACAACACAGAGCGTAAGGAAAAACGCCTCTGGACAGAGAACGAAGAGGGAGATAAAGTACATTTCCGTCAGTTCAACAACGGATTTGAGGAAGCGGAGTATGTTGCAGGAGAAATCATCCAGGGGCGCCGCAACGGGAAATTCCAGTACAAGGATTGTGCAGTACTTTATCGGACCAATGCTCAGTCCCGTCTCTTTGAGGAGAAATTCCTTCTGGCAAATGTTCCTTATAAGATTGTCGGCGGCGTGAACTTTTATGCCCGCAAAGAGATTAAGGATCTGTTAAGCTATCTGAAGACCATTGACAATGCCAGTGATGATCTGGCTGTGCGCAGGATCTTAAATGTGCCAAAAAGAGGGATCGGACTCACCAGCATCGGCCGGGTCCAGGACTATGCGGATATGATGAACCTGAGCTTTTACGATGCTCTCCGCGTGGTGGAGGAAGTACCGTCCATTGGCAGGGCAGCAGGAAAGATCAATGATTTTGTATCCTTTATCCAGGGACTGAAAAGTAAGGCAGAGGCCTATACAGTCCGTGAAACCCTGGAAGAGGTTATTGAGCTTACCGGTTATGTGAAGGAGCTGGAGGCAGAGAAAACGGAGGAGGCCCAGGCGAGGATCGAAAATATTGATGAGCTGATCTCCAAGACAGAATCCTTCCAGGAAGCCATGGAGGAGGCCGGACAGCGGCAACACTTTCTGCATTTCTGGAGGAGATTGCACTGGTGGCAGATATCGATTCTGTTGATCCGGATCAGGATTATGTGCTGCTGATGACCCTTCACAGTGCCAAGGGACTGGAGTTCCCCAATGTATTTATCGTAGGAATGGAGGACGGTGTTTTTCCGGGATATGCTTCCATCTGGTCCGGTGATCCGTCGGATATAGAGGAGGAGCGAAGGCTCTGTTATGTGGGAATCACCCGTGCCATGAAAGAGCTGACCTTAACCTGTGCAAAACAGCGGATGATCCGTGGGGAGACTCAGTATAACCGTGTGTCACGTTTTGTAAGGGAGGTTCCACGGGAGCTGGTAGATCTTGGACATACCATTCAGGAAAAAAAGCCCAAGGTAGATGATATCGTATCTCCGAAAAGCGCCTATGCCCAGATGAAAATGAATTTCCAGGCAAAGAGCACCCTGCAGAAAAAAGATTTCACAGTGAAGAAGGCGGACAGCCTGGACTATGGTGAGGGAGACACGGTCCGTCATGTGAAATTCGGAGTCGGTATCGTAAAAAATATCGCAGACGGCGGCAGAGACTACGAAGTGACGGTAGACTTTGACAAAGTCGGCGTGAAAAAAATGTTCGCCGGTTTTGCCAAGCTGAAAAAGATCTGAGAGGGATCTCTCCGGGCAGACTATTTCTGCAAAAAACTGTAAAAATCCGGCCTCAAGGTTGTAATTGGAAAACCGGTATGTTAGAATTAATATCAGCGTAATTGAATTACTGTGAAGTGAACAGTATCACCGGCACATATGCTGCCGGATACTGTGAGAGGGAATCGGGTAAAAAGCCTGAGCGGTTGCGGCCACTGTATACAGAAGAAGGGATTTCACATGCCATTGCAGAAACTTATGTGAGAAGGCGAAATCCCGATGTCAGAGAGATTCTGGAGAAAATTCTGATACATCATTCATGATCGGCTAAAAGATGAATGGTGTATCAGTTTTTATTTTGCGGAGTTTTTTCTGAGTCTGTAAGTCAGGAAACCTGCTTGACAGTATGTAAGTGGGAGCTTCCGTACAAAGTGTTCCGTGCAGATTTTATGAAGCCCCATCTTTCGGTTACCCATAGGCAACAGAAGATAAAACAGGCGAAAAGAGAGGAAATGAAATGAAAAACAAGTATGTATCCACAAGAATCATGGCAATGGTAATGGCAGCGGCAATGACCGTATCTGCAGCTCCGGCTGTTTATGCCGCAGAGAGAGCAGACTCCGAGACCATCAAGGAAGACAACCAGCCGGCAGCAGAAGACAGTACAGAGTCTGCAGACACCGAAGATTCTTCCGCAGAGGCAACCAAGACAGAATATCCTCTGACCATCACAACCTATGATTACGATGGAAACGAAATCGAAACCACTTATGAAAAAGCACCGGAAAAAGTCCTTGCTGTATATCAGGGAAGCATTGAGACTATGCTCGCACTTGGTCTGGAAGACCACCTGGTAGCTACCGCAGGTCTTGATAATGAAGTTCCGGAAGATCTCAAAGAAGCATTCTCAAAAACAAATTATCTTGACGAATTTACCCCATCCCTTGAAACTGTAACAATGCTGGAGCCGGACATGATCTTATCCTGGAGCTCTCTTTTCTCTGATAAGAATCTGGGAAATGTAACAGACTGGATCGACAAAGGCTGCAACACCTACTACAACACCAATACTCGTCCGGACGGCGACAGAACACTGGAAAATGAATTCACAGATATCTTAAATATCGGAAAGATCTTCGATGTACAGGACAAAGCGCAGGCTATCGTTGATGATGCAAAAGCAGTGATCGACAAAACTCTTACTGCAACTGCAGATGTAAAAGACAAACCAAGCGTAATGGTATTGGAGCCTCTTGGAGATGACATCACAAACTATGGCGTAAAGAGCCTTGGCGGAGATATGGTAACACAGTTAGGCGCAACTCTTGCAAACCCGGATGCTTCCACCGTTGGAAAAGAGGATATCATCGCAGCCAACCCTGACGTGATCTTTGTGGTTTACATGCCATATGCAGGAGATGATCCGGAAACTGTTAAGAACAGCCAGCTTGCAGTGATCCAGGATGATGAGTCCCTGAAGAGTCTTGACGCAGTAAAGAACGGACGTGTTTACCCGATCATGCTCAGTGAGATGTATGCAAGTGCAACACGTACCCAGGACGGAATCGAAACTTTTGCAAAGGGATTATATCCGGACGTAAATCTTGACTGATCGGAGAAAATGCAGTGAAAGAAACAGCTTCACAAAGAAAAAAAGATAAGGTGCTCAGAACATCCATGTATGTGGCAGTTCTCATCGGACTTGCAGGATTCCTTATTTTTTCCATACTTGCAGCCATCACTTTTGGAAATGCGGATCTGTCACTGAAGGATGTATACAGCGTTATCGCTTATAAATTGTTTCATATAAAAAGTCTGTCCGCCTATGCGGAAGGCGCAGTTCATGATGTTGTGTGGCTGATCCGGCTGCCTAGAGTCCTTCTGGCTCTGGCAGTTGGAATGGCTCTTTCCGTGTGCGGCGTGGTGATGCAGGCTATCGTGCAGAACCCGCTGGCAGACCCGTATGTGCTGGGTATCTCATCTGGTGCATCTCTGGGTGCCACACTGGCCATCATGCTTGGAATCGGAAGCTTTCTTGGCGGAAACTCTGTGGGAATCACTGCTTTCATTGGCGCGATGATCACTTCTTTTGCGGTGATCGCCATTGCAAACATGGGTGGAAAGGCAACTTCCGCAAAACTGATCCTTGCGGGAATGGCGGTCAGCGCAGTCTGTTCTGCTTTTTCCAATTTTGTCATTTATATTACCAATGACAAATGCGGCAACAGAAGTTATGAAGTGGAGCATGGGAAGTCTTGCCGGAGCAAGCTGGACCAGAGTGGGTGTAATGCTTCCGGTCACGCTGGTGTGCGTGGCTGTTTTCTGGACGCAGTACCGGAACCTGAATCTGATGCTTCTGGGAGATGACGTATCCATTACCCTTGGAACAGATCTGCACAGACTGCGGACTTTTTATCTGATCGTTGCTTCTGCTATGATCGGATTTGCCGTGTACTGTGCCGGTGTGATCGGATTTGTGGGACTGGTGATCCCTCATGTGGTCCGGATCCTTTTTGGAACAGATCACAGAAAACTGCTCCCCTTAAGTGCGCTTCTTGGTGCATCGTTTCTGATCTGGTGCGATGTGGCATGTCGTGTGATCCTTAAAAATTCCGAGATGCCCATCGGTGTGCTGGTATCCATTATCGGTGCTCCCTGCTTTATTTATCTGCTTGTGCGGAAATCCTATGGATTCGGAGGTGCCCGGTAATGAAGATCACCACAGAAAATATTCAGGTTGGCTTTCACGCCAGACAGATCCTGAAGGGAATCTCCATGGAATCCCAGGATAAGGAACTGGTAGGAATCATCGGACCAAACGGAAGCGGAAAATCCACTTTGCTGAAATGCATTTACCGTATTCTGAAACCAGACGCAGGAGCCGTGTATCTGGACGGCGAGGAGCTTCATTCCATGAGTGTTCGAAGCTCTGCGAAAAAAATGGCCGTGGTGGCACAGCACAATTATTATAATTTTGATTTTACGGTCCGCGAGGTGGTTCTTATGGGGCGTGCGCCTCATAAAAAGACTCTGGAACGGGACAATGCAAAAGATTACCAGATCGTGGATGAAGCGCTGAAAACCGTACAGATGGAGGCGTTTGCAGACCGTACCTTTTCCACTCTTTCCGGAGGAGAGCAGCAGAGGGTGATCCTGGCAAGAGCACTTGCCCAGCAGACTTCTGCACTGATTCTGGATGAGCCTACCAATCATCTGGACATTACCCACCAGATCATGCTGATGGAGCTGGTGAAAAAACTTAATGTAACCGTGATCTCCGCTATTCACGATCTGAATATTGCAGCAGCATACTGTGATAAGATCTATGTACTGAAGGACGGAGTTCTGGAAGGTTACGGAACGCCGGAAGAAGTCCTGACCCCGGAGCTGATCCGCAGGATCTATAAAGTAGAAGCGGAGATCGTTTACGACAGCCGCGGAAAGATGCATATTTTGTTTTTATGATTCTGGCTGTGAGGCGGGATGCATAGAGGGAAAAAGATGAAAAAGATTGGGATTTTGACATGCCTTAATTCCAATGATGTGTGTACCAGGGCAGGATGTCTGTCTGCATTTCGGGAAAGAAGAGATTTTTTTTCCGGCTATCCGGAAGATACGATTCTGGCAGCTGTGATGACATGCAACGGATGCAAAGAAACCAATGCAAAAGAACCTGCTGAAGATGAGGGGATTTTGGAAAAGGCAGACCGGCTGGTCAGTGAAAAGATCAGCGTCATCCATGTCGGGGTATGCCGTCTGAATGAGGAAAAAAAGGAATGTCCGCGGATAACACAGATCTGCGGTCTGATAGAAGAACGCGGGATCAAAGTGATCCGAGGAACCCATAAAGAATAAGAGAAAACCGCCGTATCTTTCCGGAAATGCCGGAAATACGGCGATTTTTTTACAGAATGTTTCTGCGAAAATTTGTGTAAGTTCTGGTAAAACCAGACATATGGTGGTATAATAAGAACATTAAAAAAAGGCTCGGGTGCAGCGACCTCAAAAACGCTGCGCTGTAGATTTACTGACAGAAAGTACAGCCGAACAGAAAGAAAGGATGGTGCAGTGTTATGAATTTAAATACAACAAAACTTGAAGAACTGCTCGCAACACTGAAGAAAAAAGAAGAAGAGAAAGATAAGAACACAGTCCTTTGGTACTGGCGATCATCGGTGCTGTTGCAGCTGTTGCCGGTATTGCGTTTGCAGTATACCGTTTCTTCGCTCCGGATTATCTGGAAGATTTTGAAGAAGATTTTGATGATGACTTCGATGATTATTTCGAGGATGAGGAAGAGTAAGAACTTTCACTGCAGAGGCTGTTTTGAGCAGATCAGAATGGCTGTCTGTTATGTATGAATATGAGAAGCGGATAATTGAAGCCCCGGCGCGATACCGGGGCTTGATTTTTGAAGACGGACCGTGAAACGCTGTACTAGTTATAAAACAGAAAGAGGATTTATGAAAAAAGGTGAAATTTACGAAGGTATTATAGAAAAAGTGGAATTTCCAAACAAAGGTTTTGTTTGGGTTGATGACCAGAAAGTAATTGTAAAAAACGGAATCCCGGGACAGAAAGTCAGGTTTATGATCAATAAGAAACGTTCCGGCCGGGCGGAAGGACGTCTTCTGGAGGTCCTGGAGAAATCTCCGTTGGAGACAAGAGAACCTGCCTGTCAGGAGTTTCCGGCTTGTGGCGGCTGCATGTACCAGACCATGAGCTATGAGGCACAGAAGGAGATGAAGGAGCGTCAGGTGAGGGAACTTCTGGATGGGGCAGTAAGAGAGAGCCTGGCTAAGATCGGAAGAATGGTGATGGGACAAAAGAAGCTGAGGCTGCAGAGCATTTATATCACTGGATGGGATCTACGGCAGTCCCATTGAGTTCGGGTACCGCAATAAGATGGAGTTTTCCTTTGGGGATGAGTATAAGGATGGGCCGCTGTCCCTTGGGCTTCATAAGAAGGGCAGCACTTACGATATCCTGAACACGGATGACTGTAAGCTGGTGCATCCGGATATGACGAAGATCCTGGTCTGTGTGCGGGAGTTTTTCCTGGAGCGTAATGCCAGCTTCTATAAAAAGCTGCAGCATGTGGGATATCTTCGACATCTTCTTCTTCGAAGAGGCGTCACAAGTGGTGAGATCCTGGTCCATGTGGTAACCACCACCCAGGAAGAATATGATCTGGAGCCTCTGAAAGATCAGCTTCTTGCACTTCCGCTGGAAGGGAAGATTGTGGGGATCATGCACATTTTAAATGATTCTTTATCCTGCTGGAAATAATAAAATCAACTAAGGCAGCACTGCGTAATTATAAACCTGGGAAATAGCAAGAACGCAGAGATTTTCATGTCTCTGCGTTTTTGTTATACTACATTGCGTTCTTGCTTCCTTGCGTTTTTTCTAAAATCCAATACTTTTATTATTCTGTTTCAATATAAAAGTATTGTTTGTTATCTTTAAATAATATTAGATTCACTTTAGAATCATTGTATTTTTCTCCCAAAATAAGCAGGATTGGTTCTTTGCAATTAAATTTAGGATTATGTTCTATTTTTTTCATTTGAGAAATATCAGTTACGCTTGGAGTTGGAGATGACCCTGGATGTAAATGCCATTCTCCTAAATAGTATTCCCTTTTTTCATTCCATTTCTTTTTTAACAAACTTTTTAATCCCTTAACGCCCCTAAAGAAATAATTTCTTGTTCCTAGAGAATCCTCTGGCGGATTTGTACATTCTGTTATAACTGCATTTCTGCATTCTTCATCATAATATCCTATAATAATTCCACCAGTTTCAAATTGACAGCATTTTTTTTGCAACATTAAAAGTTTTTTATATACATTATTTTCTATAAAAATTTTTGAATCTAATTCTTTATTCACATATTCTTTCATACCCAATAAGCAACCCATCCATCCCATATTTCTTTTCAAAAACACATGTATATTTATGCTCAGAGTTATTAATAATCAACTTCGTCATCATCTCTACAGCTACACTTGCAGCCATGTACATATCATATCCTAATGCTGGAAAAACCGGATTCCAACATCCAACTCCATCCCATGGTAAGTTCTCAATATTCATTTTTTTCTTGTCTTTCTGAATTAATTCCAACATTTGTTGACTGAACACATTTTCATTAAACTCTTTTCCTTTGTAGTATACAAAATATAATCTTTCTGCTTTAAAACCAACAGAAATAGAGGATATGATTTTTTCTGTTTTAATTTTCGATAGTACATCTATCACGCTATCTTTAGCTGTACAATCAATAATAACATCACACATCGTTAAAGCATCTAAATTGTTATATGAAAGATACTCGTTAACTATTTCTACACGAACATGGCTATTAATAGATTCCAGACGTTCTTTTAAGCCTGTTGCTTTAGCATGGTTTATATCTTTTATAGCTAATGTATGCCTTGAAAGATTTCCTACTGATAAAATGTCTCCATCCATAATCAATAATTTCCAAACACCAGAGCGTACCAACAATTCAGATACCATAGACCAATTGCTCCAGCCCCAACTTATAGCATATTTTTTCCTAATTACTCTCCTTTTGAACATACCTCTATTCAAAATTTGATTCTGGTTCCAGTTCTGGGAATAACTCCATTCTATTTTATTATTTTCATTTAATATTAAAAGTGAATCTCTTAAATGCCATCCTTTTTTCTCTGGTCTAAATCCTTTATGAACTTTATTACCATAAGACAGTCTTGGTAACATCCAGGACCACCAATGATAATTTCTATTTTCACCAAAAAACTTCTCTGGTATCGGAAATCCAATCAAAAATGGATGACGTTTTCCATCCCTAATTTTATCAAAAAGTCGTATAATACCTTGCTCCCAAGATATTCCGTTCTGTTCCAAAATGTTTTTTAATTCTGCAATCGTAATTGGGAGCCTGCCATATATTTATTACTGGAATTTTATCTAAAGCAATCCATATTCCCGTTATAAAATCTTCTTTTTGTTCATTGACATAACCACCCCATACATTTTCAACACATATATTATTTTTTAAGTCATAAAATGTTTGGACAAAATACTGGTTATTCTCTCCTCCTTTCAATTTAACTATCCCTGATTTTGCACCAGAATCCTCCCATTGCATATATGAAATTTCATCTTCATTAAAAATAATATCTATATTGTAGGATTTCTTTACATCTGGAAGCTCAAATCTATCTTTATTAGTAATCTAACGCTAATCCTTTTCCGACTTTATAAATCCATAACAATAATCTTTCTATATTCCAATGAATTCTATCCATGGCATTTAAAGGTTCTCGATTAATATCAGCCATATATTCTAATGGATCTTTAAGGCATACATCCCCATTTCTCCATAAGCCATTATCAGATATTGTTCCATTATTAGATTGATGATAAAAAGTATCTATTATACCTCCCTTCACAGCCGGAAAAATCTTTATTTTTCCAGCAGGAAATATTTCTTCAATAGTTATATACCATACAGAATTAAAAAAAACACTTTTTTCTTCATTTGTTTTACAAATTTTAATAGAGAAATACCAAAGATGTTCTACTTCATCCCATTTTAAATCCGTCAATAATTCTATTTGCTGAAATTCATCAATGCATCTTCTAGCTTCTAATAAATATTGGTTTGGATTTTTCAAGCAAATCTTCCTCCAGTTAAATTTGTACTTGCAGACTCTCTTTTAGTAAATACAGCCTCTTTTGCTTTAGCCTCTGGAAACTTATTTCCAAATAATTCTCTCCATAAACTGGCACTTTCTGCTACTGTTTCTGCTCCATATGCACTTCTTGCTATAATTGCTGCCTCACAAACATCATCGTAAAATGCTTCATAATCTTCATCCGATAATCTGCCAAAAACATCATGTTCTGGAACACCTCTATCTTCTAATATAGGCTTTGTAGGATAATCAGAAACAATTTTTTCTAAAGTCAAAACAACGCCTCAGCAACCGATTCAATACTGTCAGGGCAGCAATCCCCTATAAAATGCTCCAACGGATAGCTCTTCGGATGTTTTACATCTGGATACTTTTCTTTTCTCCACCATTTTATGCATTTCACTACATTAACATAATGTTTATTGCACTTTGCGTTTTTTTCTTGTGTCCACCGAATCTGTTCCAATGGATGTGTTTTATCCCAAAATTCAGCTTCCCTATCTGGTATATATAATGGTTCCTTTTTCCAATCTGCATTTTCGTCAGCTTTCATAAACTCTGCAAACGCAAAATTCCATAAATCTGAAGAAAAACTTTTTTCAAGACTTTCTGCCTTCTCATTCATTTCTTCCAAATCATCATCTGAAAGAACCGCCATATTCTCTAATAATCCTGCTCTGCTAAAGATGGGGCAGATGTTGGAACCACATCTAAATCCACATGAGTCATTTCTATTCCCCATGACCTTCCTTGTCTTCTGTACTTTCCATCATAATATTTTTTTAAAAATGCTCAAAAATGTCCAAGGGCTTCCTCTGGTGTAACCGTCTCTTTATCTAATTTAGTTACTACTATAATATCTACATCTGAACGTTTCCCCTGTCTTGGTCTTACTGCCGTTGCACGACGATAGCTTCCTTGTAAAAACGTCGTCTCTACTATATCTTTTAAGTCCTCATCTGCTTCCAATCTTCTTCTAAGCGTCGTATGCGCTGCTTTTAATTCACTAACCTGATTTTCAGTTAACCGTATATTTTTCAAAAAATCATTAAAATATGTCATCATTTTCTGTGCCATTAAAATTCTCCTTCCTGCGGAAATGAAATTGTTGGGTAATATGAACCACCATATTCTTGCATTGGTGTTACATCGTATTCATATAATTGTACCTTACCATACATAATTGACTGCATTCCTAAATAAAACATTACAGAATTCGGTCCAGCAATAAATATATGTAATGTTCCCCTTTTTAACTTTCTGTTTCTTTCCCAATCTCATTATTTATTTGTTTCGCCAATGCCCATGCATGAGCCCCATTCCTAATTGCATCTGTTCCATGATCTTCAAGCAGAAAATTTTCATAAATCCCTACTTTCAATTCACTATTGTCTATAAATCTCTCACATCCGCATCGATATCATGTGTAATTCCTATTGAAATTACCATATCATTTGCATCAGTATTCAAAGTATCTTTCTTTATCAAAAACATTTTCTGACTTTGCTGAGAATTTTCTTTTCTATTCCATTCACTATGACCATCCAGAGTCTTCTGAATAGGAGTTACTTTTATTCCCGCCTTGGGATTCAAAATTCGCCCAATAATAAATGAAATAGATAATGATGTTTCCAGTGCAATTTGATACTCACTATCTTTCTTCATTTTTTCACGCACAAATTTCTCCAACATTTTGAAAACGTCTTCCCAGGAATATCCTTTCCTAAGGCTACGTTTATCAACAATACACAGTAAATCACAAATATTTTCAGTCCAGTCATCTAACCACGCTGTCTGCTTTACAAAACTTTTTATTGCAACGGTATCATTACTTTTTTTGACTCGAATAATTCTTCCGTTTCAAAAATACCTCTTAACCTCTCTCCATCTAGCAAATTGATACCTTGACGGTTTAAACTATGAATCAAATCACAATATGGAAATGTATTCTTACTATTAGACCATAATTTTAATCCATAAACCATTAACTGTGTATTTAGATTTTCTTTTAAATCCTCAAAATCTAACTGGTTTGCTTTTATCCGAATTTGTCTCAAGACATCTATTAATTCTTTTTCATTTACTGAAAGCTTTGTACACAATTCTTTTCTTAGCTTACCCATTTTTAGAGCGTTCTGTTGTTCCTTCGCTTATTTTCTTTAAATCAAAGGTATTATCTACATTGCTTATTAATTCATTTAATATATCTGTATGCTGAATTGTCCATGTCGAATATATCACGTAAACGCTTTTAGAATATTGTTCTTTATCCTTTCGATAAGCATTTACTGCCTTTTGTAAAAAAGATTCACTTTTAGCATCAATAAAGGATGGATCTAATAGATTCTCTATTGTAAATTCCTTGTTCTGTTTCATGTGGAATTTCACTTGAATATATACTCTATCTATAGTAGTATTACGAAAAGTTTGTTCTTTTTTATAAAAAATCACAATATCGTCAAAGGATTTAATTTCATCATATTCATAACCAATATTCTCTATATCACTATCTTTTTTCAATAAATCTAACGCATATTTCCAAAATACTAGCGCTTGATATTGATCTCCATAGTCTCTAACAGCTACTGCATTTGCCATGTAAATTTCTCTCCTCTCCTCTTCTTTTCATATGGTTAAAAGCGCAGAGATTAATATCTCTCTGCGCTTTTACCATATGATGTCTCAATCTTTATTGTTCTACTATATTTATTTCAATGTTTTAACCTCGAGTAATCGAGGAGGGATAATTTCAACTAGTTTCTGTAACAAAAACATCGCAAAACTTATTACCATCATAAAATCATTTATCATAAGCAACACCTCCCGAATACCATCCACACATACTGGTCCCCAACTTCCGACGTGGATTTCAGAGATTTCTCTCATCCGAGACGGGACAAATATATTATATCATCTTTTATAATAATTTGAAAGAGCTAAAATATAATCATGAATTGTATAGAATTGTTGTTTATTTGTAATTAACAATTTTTGAAAGAAATATTTTAATTCTTACTCATGATATTTTTTTTAAAGTATTTCTAACATCCAATAATTAGGTTTTTTCTGATTTATTGTTAGTATATGATATTTTTCTAATTTGGAATTTTGGCTCATTGCAGCCAAAACTCCCTTCATTTCCTGTGCCAGCAATATCTCAGGATATTTTTTGATAATTTTAATGTTATCATTAACCATAAAGTTCTTAATATTTTTCAAATTGCAACTTATGAAGTAAACATTTTCAAAACTTGTTCCAAAGAAGTCTGCATCTTGTAAGTCACATCCAAAAAATAGACAATTTTTAAATTTTGTACCTTTAAATTTACTGTTTTTCATATTCACACAAATAAAATCAACCTTTTCAAATAGAGCATTTTTAAAAGACGAATACGTAATGTGACCACTTCTATATCTTACATTATTGAATCGTGCATTACTAAAAGAACAATGATGGACATTTACTTTATATTCGTACTTATACATTGTTCCCCTCAATGGTTTAGGACAATTTGAAATCGAAAAAGGTACTCTTTTCCCCTGGCGAATTTTTATCATACATTTCTTTTTCAATTTTGCCTTTCTTCTTTTCTTACCTCTTCCCAAAAGTATTCTCCTCGCATAATGTTTTTCTATATAATATCATATACAAAGCACTTTCAAAAGAAAAAATACCGCTGAACATTCTTTTTCCCTTGTTCAGCGGTATCTTCTAAAATCCACTCTCAAACATCGACAACCCTGCCATCAGCATCCCTTCATCATATCCAGTCCATCGCTCTGTTCTTCTTCTATCACTTTCCCGGCATCTTCTTCAATAACTACACTCTTTTTTATCTGCTGTATAAAATCCGTATCCTGCAACAACTGCTGCTTTAATTCCTCTACACTGACATTTGCATTATTATAGGAAGAAACGGTGCATTTTCTTTATGCAGCCACGCATAAACCAGTTCTGTAATCAGTGCTGTTTTACACCTTTTCTGTGATTTCAGATACCTTCCGATTTCTCTCTGCCATTCATTATCTTCATTAAATATCAGTACAACCCGTATCTCTCCCACACATTACACCCCTGTCTTTTCTGGATGTGTAATGCTGTCATTTTCTCATATCCTACCGCATTTGCCCGGATGTCCTCGATTCAACATATCATCAGGACGATTCTGAATACTTTTCCATATAATATTACGCATGATTCTCTGGCTTCTGGTACCTTTTTTGTCAGACCGAATAAAGACACAATGCGCCTCCCGCTTTTTTATATCTCCATCATCTTCTCTAAATCGTCTGGTCTGACAATATAGTTCTTGAATCCATCAATCAGACTCTGTATCAACATCGGCTCTCCTATAATAGCTGGTATCTCTGCTTCAATTGCCATAGCAACTGTACTGCAAGGTTCATAGTACTTTACGTTTTCTCTTATTCTCAACTGTGTTTCAAAATTGGGAGACTGTAATTTCACATGCTCTGCACTCTCAAGATATGCAAGTATTACTTCGATATTCTCATTTTTAAAATGTGTTATTTCTTCTAACATTCTACATACTGAAAAAATGTGTGACATATATGCTGTCAAACTGTTCTAAGAGTTCTAGCTTCTCTTCAACGGCAAGAATATATAATCCCCACACATCGATTGCTATTGATTTATGAATTTCATATTGTAATTTATTCGCAATACTCTTTGGTGACAGATGCCACTCTTCTTGTTCAAACAAAGCTTTTGCTGCATTTGCCCCTTGAATATTGATTCCTCTCCATTCCCGTTCCATATGTGGAGGATATTTTTTCTGCCATACCAAAAATTGTGCACCTTCCTTTGTCAAGAACACTCCTTCATTTTCTATCTGCCCAAATTCTCCAAACATTGGATTTTCTTTGCTGAAATGTTTCCATGCATTTTCACTGTCAAGGTTACACATATACGCAATCAAGGAAATTCGATGAAATTCATTTTCCGACATCAAGCCCTGCTCAACCAGAACATTTCTCATCTCTACAAATTCGTCCGGATTATTAAAACTATTTGTACACATCATCAGCTCCGATTCCCACAACTCTCTGACTATCTCATCTTTCATTTCATTCTTATGAAGCAGATAAAAATGTAACGCTTTTTTTAAGTCTCTCTGATAATCGATGATATAACCGATATACGCTCTAAATGCATATTCCGGCTCACTTTCTACATACTCTGTATGTTCTGTGAAAAGTGATTCAAACATAGCATCTGCTTTATCCAGCATATGATTTCTCTTATAAAATTGCAAAATTTCCTTCCATAACTCAAAACACGGATTCTTTTCCCAACTGTGGATATATCTCTCTTCTGCTTCCTCTGGTTCATGGGAACACTCGTAAATAAAATTTTCAAAAGTTATAGCCATTTCCTCTTTCCCATTTTTTTGTATGAACTCCAGATGTCTTTCCATATTGAAAATTATATTCCATCCAAAAAGATACTTTCCCCATCTATAAAGATTGAGCAATAAAGCTCTGACTAAGAGCTGTTCTTTTTCATCAATTTTTGCCAGATTTTGTTCCACCTTGTCAATCACATTATATAGCTTTTTATCCAGATTCGAAATTCTTCGTAAATCTTCAGAATTTGTAAAATCAAGCCTATGGAGCGCATCCTGTTCTTCTTTCAATATAGAAAGCAAAATTTTATCCGCTTTGGTTAAATGATGAAACTGTGTTAAATCAATTTGCCCATACTGACATACGGTTTTTGCATACCTCATTTCAAAATCACGTTTCATCTTAGCATCATCCGGTGAGTTCTTAATCAGAATCGGATATAGTGTCAAAATTCGATAATTATCTTGCTCAAAGAAAAACGTATCATATAGGATGCCTCCCTCTCGTTTCATCATCGCCCGGAGATATAATTCATCCGCTTTATCCAGCAAAATCAAGAAACATTCTCTTGCTTTATAAAGGGAACTGCGATCCACTCCTCACTCAGTCCGTCTTTCCTGTTGCAGTCCGGAAGTACTGAATAGAGTATTCCATACTTCTTTGCCATCTTTTCAACCTTTTTCATATCTTCGGTATTAAACTGTAACACCTGTAAATCACCGCCCTTTAAGAGCAGCTTTCTCATGGATGTCTTGCCAAGTGACTTCTCATAATCAAGCATCCCTTTTAAGAAATCTATTGCCTTCTGCATGGCAGCTATTCCTCACTTCCTACCTTCATGCAATCTCAATGCCATCATAAGCTACACGGATGATCTGCACCGCTTCCTGAATCTCTTCTGCCATTATCGCACCTCCGCTTTCTCTCTGACTGTTGTTTTAAGTGTTTCTGTCTCTGTAGTACGGATTTCCTCGGCTGATACATCAATACCATAAGCATTCAAAATATCTGCCAGATGATTAATTGCTTTTTCCTCCTCGATACGGTACATTTCAAGTGCCACAAGCAGGTTTTCCACCTGTTCCACCCATGCAGGCTTCATATCATATTTAGCCCTGTATGTGACCATAATCTCGTCCGACTCAGCCTTATCCGCCGAATGTGCCAATGCTTCAATAAGAGAAATCGTATCTTCCTTGCTGCCGCTTCTGAATGCGAACTGGACAACAAAGTTTTTCTCTTCCTCTGTAAACTGATGCTCCACACCATTCATCTCTGTTACTGCTTCATTTACTACTGCTAAATTCATAAGTACCTCCTAATCTGCCATACTGTTTTCAAGTACCGCTATCTCAATAATCTCTTTCATCTTTTCTGCTGAAATATTATTGGTAATAAGCTCTATAAGCTGTGTCTCCGTAAGTCCCTTTTCTATTGCACTCTTAATCTGGACAAGCTGTGCCGGAACAAGATCGCCCGATGCAACAAGCTTTACAATGTCTGCTCTCGACTTTTCTTAAAAGAAAGTCTTGCAAAAAGGCTTGCCACTCCGCTGTTGCTGCTCTTTCTCACACTTCTCTCAATCGGAAGTCTCTGCACCACATTCCGGTACCATCAACTACCGGAATCTGATAATAGACCGGAATCCCGTTTGCCACAGCCTGCATATTCTGCGGAACTGCAACTGTATCAACCATCTTTTTTTCTGCCTGTGGTACGGACTGGCTTTCCTGCGGCTCTGCCTTACTTCTGCCTCTTTCTTATTCTCTGTGGCAACACTTATGATCTTATCTTCCAATGACTCTATTCTGTCTCCCATACGCTTCATCTCCTTATCCTTTTTCTCAATATCATCCCTGAGTCTTTGCAATACGTACTGCTTGCCTTATTCAGTTCATTCTGCTGACTGTTGATAAGAGCATCCTTATCCTGGTTCTCCTTGACCAGACGCTCCCTGACTCCCTCATCATCTTTGGAAGTCTCTTATTTCAGAAGCTTCTTATTCAGGGCATCATACCTTTCATTCTGATGATTGATCTTTGCAACCACTTCATCCATCTGAGAAATGAGTGCTTTCACATACTCAGACTCTTCCGGAATCTGTTTCTTGACTTTATTCAGCTGTTCCAAAACTTCCTCATATAATCGTCGCATGGTAATAGGTTTTTCCCCTTTGTCCATAACCTCCTTAATTGTCTGAACAGGTACACCCTTTTCATAAAATTCAAGGGACACCTGCATCTGATGAACCGAATACTTGGTATTCTTGATAATATCAATCATATCTTTTGGAACATCCTTGTGCAGACATTCCGATAAAATCTTCATCTGTTCAATGTCGTATGACTTATTGAGATAAAGGCTGATCTCCTCCTCTTTCAGTCCATATTCATAATCACTTTTTACAAGAGCAATCGTATCTTCACTAAAATGCTTATTTCGGAGAAGCTGCAATTTTTTCTCGATTGCTATCGCACTAAGCGGTTCTCTGTTTTCTTCCATATATGCCTTCCTAACTACTAAAAAACAGCCTAAACGTTCTGGCTGCTCTTTCCTGTCTTCGTATTGTCTCTTTGTTGTACTGTTGCATCTTTCCATCTGATACGCTGTCTGGAATAAGACTCTTCCATATAGATTTACCAATATTCAACTCTTTGAATACTGCCCTTTCTTTTGCACATGCTTTGGAATACTCCTCTTTATAATGTTTACGCAGTGCTTCCACCTCTTCAAGGCTATATCCCTGTGATAAAAGCTTCTGTTTCAAAGTTTCCCATTGCAGATGCTCATCCGTAAAAAATTCATCTCCCTGGAGGAAAGACTTCTCAGCATGTTCTAACTCTTTCATATCATCTGCTATATCAAAAAGTTCTCGACTTCTCTCCCTAGCCTTATAAATGCGGCTTTTCTCTGCTGAAACTTCTTTTCTTTTATCTGTCAATGAGCTGATTACACTGACAAGCTCCTCTGCTGAATGAATGTCATGATTGACAAGGAACAAATACTCCTCCTGCAGTTTATGCATCTACGGATATCATCCTTATACTTCCATACCTGACTGTATGGCTTCTTTTTCAGCTTTCCTATCCGGTATTAGCTTTGCATAGTATCTCTTTTGAAGCCCCGACATCTTTGCCCTTCGGTATCTTCTCACCTTACACTTACAAAGAACCGGTTGTACTTCTTTCTGCTGTTCCCGGTAAAATGAAATATCCTCTTTTTCTATCCTTTCCCGGATTGCCTCATCAGAATACATGTTACCTAATGTCTTACATCTGCGAAATCTCGTCATTCCTTGTGGCTTTACCGCCAGATACTTTCCCTGCTTGACCTCATATCCTTTGTCAGATAACAGCTCCAGAAACTGCTCATAATTTCCTGCCTGCAGTATGCAGGAATCCAGGTCTCTCTTAATCATATCTGCCCATACAAAACTGCCTTCACGATATTCGCTCCAGTCCTTATAGCTTTCATACTCTTTTTCCTTACTGCCATCATCAACATCAATAATTGAAAGACCATATTCCTGACACAACTTATTCGTGATTGGTGG
>ENA-OQHY01000022-OQHY01000022.1-human-gut-metagenome-genome-assembly--contig:-NODE-22-length-74764-cov-6.826520_pt1 | contig 74764 bp, 61 predicted proteins | sample MGYA00242570_ERZ504733 | MGnify/ENA primary metagenome ERZ504733 (study PRJEB26092, sample SAMD00036219) | human gut metagenome | host: Homo sapiens | study: EMG produced TPA metagenomics assembly of... | reverse complement strand
ATTCTTCGTCGCTTGACTGATGGTCATCCGTATAGTATCCCTTCTCGCTATAGCGTCCGTCGAGGAGGTGTTCGTCTACAGAGCGCAACATCTTCTGATGATACTCCTCGTGGTCGGATAGGTCGATCGATGGGCGCACTACATGCGTGTCGAACACGAGTTCAGCCACACCTTTCGGTGCGATATTGCCGTAGAGGCGTATGCTGTGGCGTGCCAGTCCGATATTCTTGTCGGCATGATAGACGAACGTAAGCGCAGCCTCCTCGCCTGGCGGTATCGTAGTTACGTTATCCACAGCCGACTCGATAGTGGGGCAAGCCGGTTGTATATCGGTTATCACCAGCATCTCGTCGCCCGTGTTGCGCAGCACGTACACCATCGTGAGTTCGTCGCCGAGCACTACAGAGGATAGTGGCGCACGGAGTCCTCCACTTCTACGATGGTCAGTGCGAGCCGCTTGTGGCACGACGTGAGCGTACTGCTGCCCACTAATCCCAGAGCCACAAGGAGCAGTATGCCGAACGCAGAGCGCAGGGCTGTGCGCCGAACGGCTTTTATATGTCTTATGTTTATTCCCATTTCTTCAGATAATCGTCTATAGAGTGTCCCGACTCGTCGCGGTTGTTCATGCCTTTCAGTTCGCTATGCCCCTTCAGTATCTCGCGCATCTCGCCAATCGTCTCTTCGTCCTTTGCGAGCAGTCCGGTGCGGTACATCTCAAGCTGCGTATAGGCGAGGGCGGTGAGCAGTGCGTTTAGGCGTTTGCGCTCGTCGCCCACAGTAAGCTTGCTTGCTTTGTCGAGCTGGCTACGGAAGCTGACAAACTCCTTCACATCGAGATACGACTCGCACATCTCCTGCATAGAGCCATAGAGCGGCAGCAGGTGGTTGGTCGACAGGGCGCGTTGCTCCAGTCCCCAGTAGTATGTGGTGAGCAAATCGGCGGTTTGCGGATAGTGCTCGCGGTAGTAGCGTGCTATCGACTCGTGCACATCGGTGTCCGGATTGTCCAGGAGGAGCGCGAGGACATAGGTCTGCATATCGTCGAACGCCGAGTAGTCGTCGCCACTACCATTGACGAACACGCCCTGCACCTGCAAGTCGCGATATAGCTTAAAGCGTGCCTGCATAGCGAGCAGGCAGGGGAAGGGCGACAGATAGTCGTCGTAGTTGCGCTCGTAGTCCCACACGTAAATGCGTGAGCACTGCTTGCGCCATGCCTTCACGTTCTGCACGAACTCGTTGTAGCCCTCCGTCTTTGTGAAGTCGACCCTCATAGGCAGCTTTATGCTCGACACGAACGTTCCGACGTTGGCTGCAAGCGACGTTGTGGGCGGCGTATTGGTCGTGTGATAAGCCGACGTAAAGAACTTATGGCGCGGAAACTCCTCAGCCAAACGCTCCACGAACGCCGTAACGGCAGGCGTTGCGTTGGTGGAGGTGTTGCCTCGGGCTGTACAATCGTCGCAGGTGCACGCCGTCTTGTTGTCCATAGGCATTATGCTGATGCGCTCGCTGTAGTCGGCAGTGCCCCAACCGTACTGATCGAGTACGTATTCGCGTACCTTATTATATAGTGACTTGCTGGAGAAGCAGAACTGCTTGTGGCTGCGCTTGCCGTCGACGATGGCGTACATATCGTCTGTGGCTTCGTCCTTAACGAGCTTTGCGAGGTTATGCCCCCACACTCCCCAGTCGTAGTCGGGTGATTGGTGTGCATGGATGCCTGAAACGCCTCCGTGTTGGAAGGTGTGTACAACCCGTGATATTCGGACAGGGGGTCTGCGCTCTGCGCTGTCTGCGCATTGCTGTGGCACCCACCGAGCACAACGCCCACGACGAGTGCCGCCAATGACTTAGAAATGGATTGTAACATTTGCATTCAGATATAGATAGTTCTTACTGTTGTTAACACCAGTTGCATCGTCCGACTTCACCGACATGGTGTACCACTGACCTGAGAGTCCGAAGTCGAGCGTCGCATTGAGCGAGTAGACGCCACCCAAGCCGAGCATCGTGTTGAGCTGACTGAACCTTATCGGCATCGAATTGTCGATGAGCGACACTTCCGGTGCGTTACCCACACTGCCCGTCAGGAACAAGTTTGTCTTGCTTCCCTCGATGGGATAGCACTTGGCTATCACGCTGCCGTTGACGAAGAAGTGCCCGTCGAAGCTGGCTGACTTCTCGCCAAGCATTATAAACGTACGCAAGTCGCTCCAACCTCAAAGATGTTGATAGGCTTCGTAGCCCCAACGCCTAAGCTCAATAGCGATGTGTTCTTATCGCCGCCGATGAGTCGATACGACAAGCTGCCCTTTGCAGTCAGTTCGTATGGCAGCAGGTAGGTGCCGTTGAGCTCGGCACGTATCTTCGGGAAGAACTTGTTAGCCCAACTAACTATTGCTGTTGTGCTTAGCTTGTCGTCCCACTCGTGTTCCCACTCGCCGCTCAACTGCACTCCGCTTCCACCTTCGTCGCCTCCGTCAGCCACCTTCGTTGTACCGTCGCGACCGGCATATCCCACGCCGACGGTGTAGGCGTTGCGCTTAGCGTAGCGCGAGTACGAAAGGAATGCCTTCGAGCTGATGTTGTCTTCCTTTGCCGGACGTGCCCGCTGGTAGTCGATGACCACTGCGTTGTACATGGCACGTCGTCTGAGCATTGTCATACGATTGTTGTACTCGCCGAGCTCGTAGGGCGAAGGATGGTATAGCTGATACTGCTCAATGGCTTTCTTCCACTCTTTCTGCTTCTCGTATATAGTAGCTTTAGCGAGTATGAGCTGCTTATTATTGGGATAGTAGACCATGGCTTCGTCTATGAGCTGCATGGCTTCATCATAGCGTTTCTCCTCCATGTATTTCATGGCAAACGCCTCGCAGCATCCTGCGTACGCACCGACAACGACCGAGTCGCCGATGTACTCGTCTACCATCGGACGCAGCCGCTGCAGTGCCGCTTCGTAGTCGCCTACGCCTGCCTTCAGTTGCGCTTCCTTCAGCACAAAGAACGGGTCGGTGGGATAGCGTTTGCGTCCCCACTCCACAAGCGTCACAGCATCGTTGTTCTTCTTCAGCAGTAGCGCAGTGGTTATACCCATACGCAGGATGTCGGAAGAAGGGTTCTCGTTGTTCAGCACCTTTATTATCTCCGCCTCAGCCTGGCGCAGTCTGCCCTCAGCCATGAGCTGTTTGATATACGGTGTCACGATTTCCTCGTACATAGCCGCACGCTTCGCAGGGTCGCTGTAGGACTTCTCCAACTGGTTGAGTGCCTTCTGTCGTTTACCGGTTTGTATGTAGCATGTGAGGAGACGACGTTCGATGGCGGTCTTTGTCTCTTGGTCGACACTGAATGTCTGCAACTTCTCCAACATAGGTATCACCTCTTCGTACTTGTTCAGATCCATCTGTCGGCGCACCTCCTCCAAGCGTATAGCGCAGAGCTCTTCGCTCACCTCCTGATTGCTCGGGTACATGTTGTGGATACGCTCTAACAGCACAATGGCAGCGCGCTTGTTGCCCAGTCGGCGTTGCACGGTGTACTCGCGGAAGAGCAGGTTTTGCGTGTCGCCACGTCGACGGCGAGCCTCGCGGATGTACATCAGCGCATCGTCGAGGTAGCCTCGGCTCATCGACGTATTGAGCAGATAGGTGAGTGCTTCCTCCGAATGGTTCTTCTCGTAGAGGCGTGCGTATGCGGTGTAGGGGTCGTTCTGAGCCGCATAGCGTGCCCGTTCCTCCTCCAGTTTGGTCTTCAGCCGATTGATTTGTGCGCCTCGCACGCCCGAGAGTGTGCGCTCCGACATGCTGATATACGACAAGGCTTCGCTGTAGCGGGTCATATCGCCGAGTATACTTGCCTTCTTCTCGACGAACGGCAGTGGATGCTTCACCTGCGTTGCGGCGTGTCCTGCCTGGTCGGCAGCTTGCTCCAAGCGTCCTGTCTTCAGCAGCAGATTGCAGAGTGCCATTTGGTATTCGGCGTTCCTGGGGGATATTTCGATCAGTTTGCGCAGTGCTTCCTCCTGTCCTACGAGGTTGTTTGTCTTGACCAGCTTGCGATAGCGTTGGTCATAGTCCCACGCAATCTCCTTCTTCACCTCCACTTTGTCGGGGTATATCTCGGCGAGTCGTTGCAGCAGACGTGTAGCTTCCACGGTGTTTCCGTCGAGTCGGTAGAGTTCTATTTTCTTCTTCCAGAGCGTGAAGTCGTAGGGCGCAGCTTCCAGGAGTTCGTTGCAGTAGACAATCGCTGTGCTATAGTGCTTCGTCAGTTCCTCCAATCGCATGAGCATTGTCTTCGACTGCAGGTTGCCGTTGTCGTCTTTTATGGAACGTATGAAGTAGAAGCGTGCCTTGTCGTAGTTCTTGTAATGATACCAATAGGTGCCCAACAGTTCGTTGTAGGCAGAGAGCGAGCCGTACTTATCGTAGCCCTCCTCCACCATCTTGCGTCCTTCAGCCCACTTCCCGCTCTTGAACAGAACGCGTGCCTGCTGCTCGTAGTAGGCAGGCAGACCCTCCTTGGCAGGCGTGTACTTACGACTGAGATGCGCGCGGTTCTGCGTGTTCTGCGCCGTAGAGTCAGAACAGCCGAGAAGAGTATTGCTATGGTCAGTATTTTGTATCTCATAATAATCAGTTCGTTTGGTTTGCATTTGGCTGCGGTGCCGACTGTTGAGCTGGCTGACTGCCGCCTGCAGGCACAGTAGCGTGCTTCACACCGGTTCGTTCCATAGACACCCACACGGCTTTCTGGCGTGTTATGTACTTGAAGTAGCCCACTAACGAGCACACCACGATTATCGGGTGATAAACAATCGGCTCTAACGCTGCCGCCAGCAGCAGTTTCAGATAGCTGCGCACGCTGGTGTAGGAGCAGCCGAGCAGATAGTCGTAGAACACCACGAACGCCGAGAGCATGAAGCTGAAGACGTATATGGCGAAGTAGGTGACGAAGAACGTGCTCCAGTTGACACCGCCCGTGAAGGCGAGGTACACTATCATAACGGTTCCGAAGAACTCTATTATCGGTGCGAGGAACTCGAAAAGGAACGTGTAGGACATCGTGATGACTCCGAGACGCTTGTACTTCGGGTTGAAGAGCAGGCGGCGGTGCTCCCACATGGTCTGTATCAGTCCGCGTCCCCAACGTGTGCGTTGGCGGTAGAGCATGTGGAGCGTGGACGGGCCCTCGGTCCAGCAGCACGTGTGCGGGATTTGCACCACACGATACTTGCGGTTGAAGTCGCAGCAGTAGGCTATCATTCGCGTAATCATATCCATATCCTCGGCGAACGACGAGCTGCTGTAGCCGCCGGCGTTGATGACCACCTCTGTAGAGAAGAGCCCGTAACCGCCCGACACGTTGTTCATGGCGTTGATCTTGCTCCATCCCATCTTGCCGACGAGGAACGAGCGTTTGTACTCCAAGTCCTGGAAGAGCGGTACGGGGCGACTCGACGGACGTATATCGACGAGCTTGCCGTCGTGCAGTGTCGAACCGTTGCTCATGGACATCGTGCCAGACACGGCGATGATCGTCTCGTCCATGATGACGGGGAAGATACACTGGTACATGGCATCTTTCGAGAGGATGCAGTCTACGTCGGTGTTGATGAAATACGGCGTAGAGATTACGTTCAGTCCGGCATTCACGGCATCGGCTTTTGTTCCGCCGTTCACCTTGTCCACCACTACGAGCTTGGCGTATTCGGTTGGTAGAGCGGAGCAGACGCTTGAACGGTGCGCTGTGCACCTTCTGCACGTAGTCGAACGGCACCTCCACGAGTTCGAAGGTGTTGATGAGCAGTTCGAGGGTCTTGTCTTTACTGCCGTCGTTGACGATGCACACCTCGAACTTCGGATAGTCCATATTGAGCAGCGAGCGCACGTTGTCGACGATGGTCTTCTCCTCGTTGTAGCAGGAGCCACGATAGAGATGCTCGGCACGTAGGGTGCGCTCTGCACCATATTGCGTATATAGTCGTCCGACCAGCGCTTATAGCCCGTGCTATAGCGGTAGGCGAAGACGAGCAGCATGACATACGTTGCGATGAGCAGCATTGAGTATGCCAGGATGGTATAGCCAAAGAAATATAGTAAGAACTCCCACATAGTTTTAAAGCATCCTCATTTGGTTGATAATAGCCATTGCGTCAATCTGGTCGAGCAGCACGCGGTCGGTTTTGCTCTCAAGCACTTCGCCACGCAACTCCTCGAAGGCGTACCTTCCGGCACTGCCGTAGGAGTAGAGGCAGGCGAGTGCCACCTCGCGTGTCTCCTTCGACGATGATGTGCGATAGGCGTGTACGAAGAAGTCGACGTGCTTGCCCGAGTTGATGGCTGCCACTACGCGCAGCACTTCCTGTCGCACCGACTCGGGTTGTTGGTCGTAGGAGTCGAGTGCTGCTTGCTCTTGCGACGCATCGCGCAGAAGTGCCACAGCGTGCAGTGCCGCTGTGCGGTAGGTGTAGTTGGGCGAGAGGAAGAGCGTATGCAGTTCTGCCTTCTCGCGCTCGCTGCCCCAGTAAGCCACCTCTTCAATCAGAAAGCGCACCGACTCCTCGTTCTTTATATTCTCGGTGAGGATGAGGAACTGCGGCATCTGCCGGTCGTTCGCCCAAAGCCATGCAAAGAGGCGGTGGAGCATCATCAGACGCCACACGCCATGCTCGTTCTCGAGGTCGCTGACGAAGTAGTGGTAAGGGTCGGCTTGTGATGATATGACGTGACACATGCGCGCCATTTGTCGCACGTTGTCGTTGTAATGGTTGATGTAGACGGCGAGGAGTCCCTCGCTCACACAGATGTGCATGTTCACCACGTTTTGCAGAGTTTGCAATACGAGATGTCCTGTGGCAAGATTGCGCTCATAATAAGTCCTAACGCCGGTGAGCGCACAGAGTGTTTCGGCGTTAGGTATGTTTGGCAGCTCACGACTCAAATCCATACAAATCTCGGAAATGAGTCGGGAGAGTATTTCGGGGCGATACTTCTTCTTGATGTTGTCGAGCGTAGCGTTGCAGGCTATCTCCACATCCTCGTAGTTAGACATGGTGTCGGCGGTGAGCACATGGTAGAAGCCATCGTAGAGGTCGGTGCGTGCAGCCTCGAATGCACGCCGGTCGCGGTTGTTGCGCCTGATTTTCAAGAAGAAAAGAACAAAGAGTACGATAAGCGTAAGTATGCAGAGCAATATCATACCATACAACACACGGATGTGTATTGCATAGTCTGAGAAATATAGAAGGAAGCGTTGCACGTAGAACTGAACCACTTCCACTCCGTAAAAGTCTACCGAGTGTCCATCAGGATACTGGTATCCAGCTGTCAGGAGATTGCTTATCAATGTCGTGTACTCAGTATTAAGAGTTTATATTTAAAGAATGAAAAGGAAGCGTGCGCCCTTGGTGTATGTTTGGTCGAGCTTCACCTCGGCACCGAGTCGGTCGGCTATGATGCTGCAGATGTGCAGTCCGAGTCCGGAGCCTTGCACGTTGCAGTCCGCCTTCTTATATCGCTCGAAGATGTCCTCCGCCATCTCCGGCGGTATGCCCGTGCCGGTGTCGGTTACGGAGAAGGTGAGTCTGCCGGGGTTTTCCGTGGTGGAGAGGTGCAGATGTATCTCGCCTTGCACGGTGTGTTTGCAGGCGTTGGTGAGGAAGTTGACGAGCACTTGCTGTATGCGTCTGCTGTCCGACTCGATGAAGTAGTCGTCTGCCACGTCCGACGTGAAGTACATCTTGACGTTGGCGTGGCGGCGCATGTCAGCCATGAGTATCGCATTGCGGCACATCTCGTTCACGGCGAAGCGTCCCTTCTCCACGCGATAGTTGCCGTGCTCAGCGTCGGCTACGTCCAGAACGTCGTCGATGAGCATCGAGAGCATGTTGAAACTGTTGAATATATAGTTGAAGTACTCGTGCTTCTGCGTCTCCGACACGTAGCCGTCGGGCATACAGAGCAGCTGCGAAAAACCGAACATGGCGTTGAGCGGAGTACGTATCTCGTGGGTCATGTTCTGCAACATCTGCGTCTTCGAGCGGTTGGCGCGAATGTTCTGCTTCAGCTCTTCCATGCGTTCGCGCTCCATCTCTTTCATCTCGGAGACATCCTTCACGGCTACCACCATGCTCTTCACGCTGCCGTCGCTATGGCGGTCGCAGACGATGAACGCCAAGCGCACCCAGTCGTAGATGGTGCTTTGGAAGTGGATGCGTACAACGCTGTTAAATCGCAATCGCTCGTCTATGGTGGAGAGGTCGTTAAACGCCTCTAACGCCGAACGGTCGCATGGTTTGCAGAGCTGCTCGTTGAACACTTTCATAGCATCGCGAACATTGCCAGTACGCGGTATGTACTTCGTGATGACGTGTAGCGTGTTGATGTACGACATGTATTGTTCGGTATCCAAATCGACGTAGAACAAGCAGGAGTAGATATTGGCTAACGACTTCACAACAAGTTCGTCCTGCATGGTGCGCTCCACGTGCTCAGTAAAGTCCTGGTGGTAGCCCTCCATAACGCGTGTGCCATCCTCCTTCACTGATACCACACCGCCACAACGCGCATAGCGCAAACCCAACGTAGGGTGGTCCCAGCGGTATGTATTCTCAAAATGATCCTGATCGAAAATATCATCAAGCGACATACCCTTCGACAATACATCTGCCGGAGCTATACGCGAATACCAATAGTCGTAGAACTCTTCCTCTGTAAAGCGACAGTCTTTGTCTACGCCTAACAGCTCGCGCAACTTTGCTGAACCTTGAAGCCGTGGATGCTCGCCCTTGCGCAGAATAATCCTGTAAATGCCAATCTCTGCAGAGTTGAGAATTTCATCAACTCTGTCCATCTGCATCGGGAGTTTACCGCCATCCAATGTCATCGTTCTGTCTGTCATACTATAACTATGAAATCGTTGTGTCTTATCTTCGTTATAATTGTTGTAATTTTTACACTCTTTTAATTTGCAAAATTACCAAAAAAACACGATAAACAACCAAACAAAGCACAGAATTTCACGTACGGGGGGGTAATTTTTCAACTTTTTAAAAACATTTTAACCACATTGGGATTGATTGGGTGATAACAATGCCAAAACTGTCGCATTATTACCACGCTACGGCAACATTGTTATAGTGCTGCGGCAACACGGTTATAGTGCTACGGCAACATAGTTGTTGTTGCGCGTATCATAAAAAAAAGAGGGTGTGTCAGCGACACACCCTCCTCAAGAGTCTTTATTTCTTCAGCATCTTCTTGCCATTCTTGATGACGATGCCTTTGTATGTATCGTTTACGCGCTGACCGCTTACGTTGTACATGTAGCCGTCGCGTGCAACATCGGTCTTCACTGCGTTGATGCCAGTCGGAGTGAACGAGCCGTCGAAGTCGAGCACTACTACCGAGCCGTTAGCGCCGGTGAGTGTAGCTACGTTGTCCTCTACAGCCACTTCCTTCAGCTCGTTGTCTACGTAAACCTTAGCCTTAGCGAGGTTCTTGTAGTGAACGCGCATTGTCTGTCCCTGGTTGTTGGTGAGTGTGACGCGTGTAGCCTCGCCGTTCTTCCAGTCGATGCTTACGGTTACGTCGCCTACAGCTTCATGCCGTGCATGTGACCTTCTGTCCAAGCTGACGGAAGAGCCGGCAGGATGCGGATAAGACCAGAGTTGCTCTGCATAATCATCTCGGCGATACCGGCGCAAGCACCGAAGTTGCCGTCGATCTGGAACGGAGCGTGCGAGTCGAAGAGGTTGTAGAACACGCCTGCACCACCGTTGCTGTGAGCGAGGGCGTTGTTGAGGATTGTGCGAGCGTGGTCGCCGTCGAGGGCGCGTGCCCAGAGGTTCATCTTCCAACCCATTGACCAGCCTGTAGCACCGTCGCCACGAAGCTTCATTGAGTTGACTGCTGCGTCGAAGAGCTCTGTGCCTGGTTCGATCTGTGAGAACGGATAGAGACACATGAGGTGCGACATGTGGCGGTGGCCGTTCTCACCTCTTGTATATGTGCTGTACTTCCACTCGCGCAGAATCTTTGTACCTGTAGGTATAGCCGAACCGAAGTAGCCTGTGTATGTCTCTGTAGCAAGACCCTTGTCGAGCTTAGAGAAGCGATCCTTGAGCGTAGTGAGGTCGCAGCCGACACCTCTGCATCGTCGCCGAGCACGTCGATGGCAGCGAGAGTGTTGCTGAAGAGGTCGTAAACGAGCTGCTGTGCGTGTGCAACACCATTCTCCGACTCTGGTCCGTGCTCCGGCGACCACTCGTTCGGGCACTCGTATGTGCCGTCAGAAGCCAGTTTGAGGCGGTCCATCCAGAACTGCGATGCTGAGAGCATTGCCGGGAACACGCGCTTCAGATACTCGCGGTCGAGTGTGTAGCGGTAGTGCTGCCAGAGGTGTGTAGCGTACCAAGCGTTGGCGATAACGTAGTTGTTCTTGAATGCGCTCACACCGCCGAAGATGTTGTTCTCGGTGAAGCAAGTCCAACCGCGGTCCTGACCCTGCAGCTTAGCCCACTGCTTCCACTGCGGCTGCTTCTCTGCCATCGCCCAGATGTAGTTGAGGAACGGCAGGTGCATCTCGCTGAGGTTTGTAGGCTCAGCCGGCCAGTAGTTCATCTGTACGTTGATGTTCGAGTGGATATCCGAGTTCCAAGCCACGCCGTTTATGTTGTTCCAGATACCCTGGAGGTTCGACGGAGAGTCGACACCGCGTGAAGAAGAGATTTCGAGGTAGCGGCCGTAAGCGAAGTAGAGCTGCTCGAGCATGAGAGCGTCTGCGCCACGACCACTGTTGTACGAGTCGATGAGACGGTTGGTTGTCATATCGTTCTTGGTACCAGCGAGGTCGAACTCGCAACGGTTGAAGAAGCTCTGATAGTCGGCTACGTGCTCTGCGTAGAGGTCTGTCCACGACTTAGCAGCAGCTGCTGCCACGCGGTCAGAAATAGTCTGAGCCAAAGCCGATGTGTTCTTTGTATATGTGCTCTCGTAAGCGTCGAAGTCGGTGCCACCACCGAGCACAACCATGATTTCGTCAGCACCGATAACCTCGATACCCTCGTCGTCGGTAGTCATTGTACCACCTACCGGCACTACCTTCATGCGTGCGTTGTAGCTGATGGTCTCGAGCTTGCCGCTGAATGTGCCTCGCCGTCAGCGTATGTCGGGTCGGCTGTGATTGAGCCTGCAGCCATTGTGAAGCGGAAGCTGAGCTTGCCGCCCTTGCTTGCTGTGTAGTGAGCCACTACGACGCGTGCAGGGTTGGAAGCGATGTACTCGCGTGTGTACTCAACACCGGCTGCCGACTTGAACATTGTCTTGCCTGTAGCTGTGGTGAGGTCGAGCAAACGAACGTAGTTAGAAGCTGCCTTGTCTGTGGTGAGACCGAACTCGCCGCTGAGGTCCTTAGCGTAGATCGAACCGAAGTTCTCATACTTGCCGTAGCCCTTGCCGCCCTGTGACGAGCGTGCTGGTGTGCCGCTCCAGAGAGTCTTCTCGTTGAACTGTATCTCGTCTCTGTACACGCCGCCGAAGAGGCAAGCGCCGAACTGACCGTCGCCGATAGGCAATGCGTACTCCATCCAGTTAGAGTAGCCCTGACCACCGCTGTAGAGCTTAGCTGTTGTGGCTGGCTCGGTGTACCAGAGTGTGAGCTTGTTCTCAGGCTTGAAGGTCATCGAACCCACTGTCTTGTAGTCGGCAGCACCGAGGTCGGTATCGGGCTTCACGAACACAACAACGTTGTTCTGGTCGTTGGTCTTCCAGAAGCCGATCGAGTTGCCGTCGCCTGGGTCGCCCCAAAGGTTCACAACGTTGTAGCCCGACTTAGAGTTGGCTACAATCTCCCATCCAGTGCCGTTGTCTGTGTTCGGAGCCACCTGCAGCTTGAAGCCGCCAGGCTGCTCTGATGTGCTCGGACGCAACGGGTTAGGGTTAGCAGCACCAGTAGAGGTAGCGCCAAGGCTCTGCGAGCTAACCACGATGTACTTTCCGTCCTTGTTCTGGAACTGGAAGTTGTCCTGCGTTCCAACGAGACGCCACTGCTGTGAGCTTTCGCCACTGCCTGCGTAGAGGCGGATGCAGTTGTCAGAGCTTACTGACATCACCTTCTCGTTACGCAGGAACTTAACGTAATAGTAAGTACCACCATCGCCCGATGTTACGAACTCCGGTGTCTTAGGAGCCGCCTTCTTTGAGGCAGCAGCACTCGTGCTCTGCACGCCCACGAAGAGGCACGCAAAGAGTGCGATAAAGAATAAAGTAATTCTTTTCATTGTAGATTGGTTTATAATGTAATTTTAGTTATTACAGATTGGTTGTAGATGTAATTCGTTATTACAGATTGGTTGTAGGTGTAATTCGTTATTACAGATTGGTTGTAGATGTAATTCGTTATTACAGAGTGGTTGTAGATGCAATTCGTTATTACATATTGGTTTATAGTACGCTGCAAAGTTACTGCTTTTTATTGAATTACAGCACATTTCGCACAAAAATATTTAGGAGGGTATGGCATCCTGCCATACCCACGCCGCCATCGTCACATCCATAGGAGGGTATGGCATCCTGCCATACCCACGCTGCCATCGTCACATATTCACGCACCCATAATATCAACCTATAGCATCAGCGGGGTGCGTGGGTATGGCAGGATGCCATACCCTCCTAAGAATGTCTAAGATACAAAGTGTACGAATCATGTGGAAGACATTGTGGGTTCTGTATTATATAATTCCATTTTGCATCAAAATCCGCTGCACTCCGTATTATCCTATCAAAGATGCCATGCTGCCACAATTTTCCCTCATTGCCTAAGAGTTTGTTTATCACAATAGCGGTATAACCCTTTACCTTGCCAAGCGAATCTACCACCGGCAAGCCACCGAGTGGTGTCAACAACAAGTGTACATGATTGGGCATCACAACAAAAGAATGTAGCACATACAACTTTCCATCATAAAAATGAATGGCATCAGCCACCACTTTGCGTATAGCCGAATCAGACATACAGCAACTACCATATCCACTATTCAGCCATTGCTCCATCTTCTGCATTATTCTCCAGTTGTGATTATCGCGCGCTATGGCATCACCAAGTTTTTCCGCTTCATCGTGCATACGCTTCAATTCATCACGCAGTTCATCTTGTTTCTCTTGAGGAAGCGAGTCGGCAAGACGAAAAGTAGCAAAGACGGTCTTATTCTCTTGAAACCAATGAGGAAGTTTCTTACCCCAAATATCCACATGTTCCTTTTTATTCAGGTATTGTATGGAATCATGAGGGCAATATTTTTCTTTTATCATAATTAGGGTGTATTTATAGTTTTAGGAGGGTATGGCATCCTTGCCATACCCACGCTGCCATCGTTTACATATTCACCGCCCATAATACCAACCTATAGCGTCAGCGGGGTGCGTGGGTATGGCAGGATGCCATACCCTCCTAAGTTACCCTTTTGCTTCGGGGTAAGAGATGCGGGTGTGATAAATCGACTTGAGGCGCTCGATGAGCACGAGCTTGGCGAGGGCGAGGTCGCGGAACGTGATAGGACACTCCTTGAAGAAGCCCTCGTCGACATCGCTGTCGATGATGCGGTTGACGAGCGTAGAGATGCTCTCCTCCGTGTACTCCACGAGCGAGCGCGAAGCAGCCTCAACGCCATCAGCAATCATAAGGATGGCCTGTTCGCGTGTGAACGGGTTAGGACCAGGGTACTGGAACTGCGTTATATCCACCTCTTGGTCGGGATGTTCGTTCTGATACTTTATATAGAAATACTTCGTAGCACCACGACCATGGTGCGTGAGGATGAAGTCGCGGATGAACGTCGGGAGGTTTGCCTTCTCAGCCATGCGCACGCCCTCGGTGACGTGGCGCATCACGATGCGCGCACTCTCGATGTACGACATCTTGTCGTGCGGATTGACACCTGCCTGGTTCTCGGTGAAGAATACGGGGTCCTCCATCTTACCTATATCGTGATACAGAGCACCGGTACGCACGAGGAGCGAGTCGGCACCTATCTTATTGGCTATCTCTGCTGCGAGGTTGCCCACGGTGATAGAGTGCTGGAACGTACCGGTGCAACCTCCGAGAGGTCGCGCAGCAGTCCGCGGTTGGTGTTCGAGAGCTCGAAGAGCGTGACGCTCGACACGAAGCCGAACATCTTCTCCACGATGTACATAAGCGGATAGCAGAGCAGGAGGAACACGCCGTTCACGGCGAAGTGGTAGTACATATCGGTGTCGATGAGCGAGAGGTCGTTGCTCTGCATCATCTGCATAGCCATGTAGATGAGCGCACTGCCCACAGCCACGAGCAAGCCCGTCTTGAACACCTGCGCACGGCGTGTCAGCTCGCGCAGCGAGTAGATAGCGATGAGTCCGGCTACGAGCTGGATGATGATAAACTCATACTGATAGCGCACGGCAGCGGTGCAGATGAGCACCATCGTGACGTGGCAGACGAACGCCGTGCGCGAGTCCATAAACACACGCACGAACATCGGTGCCATAGCCAGCGGCAGGATATAGACGCTGAGGAAGTTGTGACTCACCATGAGCGACACGAGCACTGGGAAGAGTGTCACCAGCGTGTAGAGCATGGCGATGGAGCGCGGCTTGCCGAAGTAGTCGCGGCGGAAGAGTCCGAGGTAGATGGTGAAGAGTGTCACGAGGATGGCGACGAACACTATCTGTCCGATGAGCATCACTATCTGCTCGCTCTGCGACGCGCTGCGCCGTTGCATCTCGCGCTCGAACGAGTTGAGCACACGGAAGGTGTATTCGTCGACGATGTCGCCACGGTCGATCACCTTCTGTCCGCTCATCACCATTCCGCTGGCAGGCGGTATCGACGAGAGGAGGTCGTTGCGCTCGGTCTCCGAGCGACTCTTGTCGTACACAAGGTTCGGCTCGATATAGTTGTTGAGGTTGCAACGCTGCAAGAGGGGGCGTTGCTGCGCAATCACGTCGTCGGTGAAGAGCTGCTCGTAGGCAGAGAGCGTAGAGTAGAACTCCGACAAGCGTATGCTCTGCGCCTTATTGCCGCTGACGATGCGCACCTCGGTGGTAGAGTCGCGATATATCTCGTTGTACGCCGGCGTGTCCATGATGCCACGCTGATAGAGCATGTGCAAGCGGTTGGATATCACCTTCACGTACACCGGTGGCAAACCTGGGATGCCGTTACGATAGTCGTCGACAAAGCGCTTCACCATCTTCGCCTCCACCGTCTTGTCATAATTGTAGTACGGTTGGAAGGTTTCGAGCAGCGAGTCCTCCTGCGCCTTAATCGTAGCATCGGTCTTGTACACCGGAAAGTCGAACTTAGCGATGAACGAGCCGTACATCCACGCTTACCCACGTCGTACTTATAACGCTGACGCTCATTATGTGGCAACGCCCACACTATCAGTGCCACCGTCACAACGACGAGCAGCACGCGCACGAGCAAGCTGCGCCACGAAAACTTTTTCCATTGATTATATCTATTCATAACTTTTAGGTGTTTTGTTCTTAGGAAAGTGCAATATTACAAAAAAAATCACAAAATACGAAATAATTGCACTACCTTTGCATCGAAAACAAAAAACAACAGAACAAATATGTCAGATAGAAAAGTGAGGGTGCGCTTCGCACCAAGTCCTACGGGAGCGCTGCATATCGGTGGCGTCCGCACAGCATTGTACAACTATCTCTTCGCACGTCAGCACGGCGGCGACCTCGTCTTCCGCATCGAGGACACCGACTCCAACCGCTTCGTACCGGGTGCCGAAGAGTACATCATCGAGTCGTTCCGTTGGCTCGGCATCAAGTTCGACGAGGGCGTGAGCTTCGGTGGCGAACACGGTCCGTACCGCCAGAGCGAGCGTCGCAGCATATATAAGAAATATGTAGACCAGCTCTTAGCTGCCGACAAGGCTTACATCGCCTTCGACACGCCCGAGCAGCTTGAGGCTAAGCGTGCGAGATACAGAACTTCCAGTACGACGCGCACACACGCTGCGAGATGACCAACTCGCTCACACTGCCGAAGGAGGAAGTGGAGCGTCGCATCGCCGACGGCGAGCAGTACGTAGTACGCTTCAAGGTGGAGCCGGGCATCGACGTACACATCAACGACATGATCCGCGGTCACGTGGTTATCAAGAGCGACATCCTCGACGACAAGGTGCTCTACAAGAGTGCCGACGAGCTGCCTACATACCACTTGGCTAACATCGTCGACGACCACCTCATGGAGATAACGCACGTAATCCGTGGCGAGGAGTGGCTGCCCAGCGCACCGCTTCACGTGCTGCTCTACCGCGCATTCGGATGGGAGGACACCATGCCTACCTTCGCCCACCTGCCGCTACTGCTCAAGCCCGAGGGCAAGGGCAAACTCTCTAAGCGCGACGGCGACCGCCTTGGCTTCCCAGTGTTCCCACTCGAATGGCACGACCCGAAGACGGGCGACGTTTCGTCGGGCTATCGCGAGAGCGGATACTTCCCCGAAGCCGTTGTCAACTTCCTCGCGCTGCTGGCTGGAACCCTGGCACAGAGCAGGAGCTCTTCACGCTCGACGAACTCGTAGAGGCATTCGACATACACAAGTGCTCTAAGGCAGGTGCACGCTTCGACTATCAGAAGGGCATCTGGTTCAACCACGAGTACATGCTGAAGAAGTCGAACGAGGAGGTAGCCAACCTCTTCGCACCCATCGTGGCTAACAACGGCGTAGACGAGACAATGGAGCGCATCACCCAGGTAGTGGCAATGATGAAGGACCGCGTCAACTTCGTGAAGGAGCTGTGGCCTCTCTGCTCGTTCTTCTTCATCGCTCCGACGGAGTACGACGAGAAGACCGTGAAGAAGCGTTGGAAGCAGACTCAGCCAAGGTGATGGGCGAGCTGGCAGACGTGCTCGAGGGCATCGAAGACTTCTCGGTAGAGGGTCAGGAGCCGGTTGTGATGAAGTGGGTTGAGGAAAAGGGCTACAAGCTCGGCGACGTGATGAACGCCTTCCGACTCACACTCGTAGCATCGGTAAGGGTCCGGGCATGTTCGACATCTCGGCGTCCTCGGCAAAGAGGAAACACTCAAACGTCTGCGCAAGGCCATCGAAGTGCTCGGCTAACATAGGAGGTATGGCATCCCTGCCATACCCACGCACCCACTGAGATAATCTTCCACAGATTTCGCGGAACACACAGAACCTTCTTGCAGGGAGGAGTCTTCCACGGATTTCGCAGAGCACACAGAACCTTCTTGCTGAGAAGAGTCTCCCACGGATTTCACAGATTTACACAGAGACTTTTAGTAAGAATGTTCTGTGTGCTCTGCGTATTCTGTGGGAGTTTTATATACTAACTTAAAGGCTATCGAAGTGCTCGGCTAACATAGGAGGGTATGGCATTCCTGCCATACCCACGCACCCACTGAGATAATCTCCCACAGATTTCACGGAACACACAGAACCTTCTTGCAGAGAAGAGGCTCCCACAGATTTCACAGATTTACACAGAGACTTTTAGTAAGAAGGTTCTGTGTGCTCTGCGCATTCTGTGGGAGTTTTTATATACTAACTTAGAGTGGGAAATCTGTGGGAAACAACCAGCGCACCAACCAAACAATAAGTACACCCATCAGGGGGTGCAGCGGTCTCCGCTGCACCAACCAAGCCATCAATACAAACCAAAGGGGGTGCAGCGGTCTCCGCTGCACCAACCAAACAACCTATATAAAACAACGAAAGCGGAGGCATTAACCTCCGCTTTCGCTTTATTTTCACCATCCGCACCGACCGACGCAGACATCCGCACCGACCGACGCAGACATCCGCACCGACCGACGCAGACATCTGCACCGACCGATGCGGATGCTTCAAGTTGCAATGTGCTTTTGTCAAAGCTCATCGCAATTCTGTAGTTCTTGCCCTTCTAACGGTTCATTTCTATTCTCTGCATTTTAGGCAAGATGCGTGTCTTCGGGTTGAATGTGTACGGCGCGAAGCGCATTGTCACTACGTGCTCGCCGGTAGGAGTCTTGAACTGCGGCAGACAAGAGTCGCCACCACACGAGTGGTTGCCGATGCCACGCTGCCAGAAGTCGAAGTGAGCGAACACCTGCTCGCTGCGTGTCAGGTCGTAAGGATGTTTGCCACCGTAGAACACGTCGTAGTTGAACTGCTGGTCGTCGTAGTGAGAGAGCGAGAAGGCGAGCTGACCCTCCACCTTCATGTTCAGTCCCACGCCGTTGCCACTGTTCTTCAGCGTCATCTCGCGCAAGCCCTGACGGTCGCCCATGGTCTGCGGAGCCGACTGCTCCTCGAACATCTTGTCTACCGATGTGCGGTACCAGCCGAGCAGTGAGCCACGCTGGCGGTCGATATAGTTGGAGCGCGGACCCTTAGCGTAGTAGAGCACGCTCTCGAAGCCCGGTGCGAACTGCATTGTGATGCCCACGCGGCGTGTCTCCTCCGATGAGTTGTTGAACGCTACGCGCATGTCCACCTCGCCGTTCGGTAGATGGTGTAGAGGATATGGTGAGTGTCCTTGCCGTTCGATACGGCAGTCTCAACGACCACGTTTTTGCCTTGCTTCTTCGGAGCCTTCACGAGTGTCTTCTGACCGGAGAGCGCACCCTCCTCCTTGTTCTCGTTCTCGGCTACACCACCCGTTGCGCCGAGCGAGATGTTGTCGTTGGCGATGCGGCGGAAGCGTTGAAGTCGGGACCTGCTGACGGCATGACAATCTGCTTGCCCTCGTATGTCCACTCGGCGATGGTGCCGTCGGTGTCGAACTTGATGCTGAAGTTCTTGCCCTCAACGCTGTTGCCCTTCACCTTCAACTTGCCCTTCTCGCTGATGGCAGGCAGAGCGATGTGGTTCTGCTGCACGTATGTCGGGTCGGCTACCGACGGACAGTTGGCTGCTGCGTCTGCTGTGAGGCGGAACTGCTGTGCTGCAATCACATGAGCGCGGTTTGCCCATGCGGTCTTGTCTTTAACTTTGAGCTTGAAGGTGATGATAATCTCCTTGTCAGCCGGCACGTTCACGTCGTACGGAATCTCCACCACGCATGTCTCGCCCGGCTTGCACTGCAGATCTTTCACTGCGCCGTGAGCCAAGTTGCTCTCTCCCTCGCCGCGTCCGCTGATGCTCCATACGAGCTGGTAGTTGCTCAGGTCGGTGAAGGCGAACTTGTTCTTCAGTGTGAGTTTATGATTAGCGAACGACACGAAGTCGACATCGCGGTAAACATACTTCACCTCGTCGAGCTTAGCCGTCCACTCGCGTCCCGGAGTGATGATGCCGTTGCTCATGAAGTCGCCCTGGAACCATAGTTGCCACGGTTCATCTTAGTATAGTCGTAGCCCGAGGTGTAGTAGGGTACACCCGTCTCAGGATCGGTCAGCGGCTGACCAGCCTTGATGCAGCGTGTGTCGTATATGCCCTGGTCCACCCAGTCCCAGATGCAGCCGCCCACGATGCCCTTGCTGTTCTCTATCACGTCCCAGTACTCCTGCAGATTACCCACAGCCTGTCCCATGGCGTGAGCGTACTCGCAGATGAAGTAAGGCTTGTTGTGCAGTCCGTCGCGCTGCTCAACCACCTTGCTCACCACGGGGTACATGTCCGAACCGAAGTCGGAGTACTTCTCGCCGTGGTTGCAGCCCTCGTAGTGAACCCATGCGTCGCGACGCGGCAGCAGACGCTTCACGCAGTCGTATGTAGCCTGGAAGTTGCAGCCGCCGCCTGCCTCGTTGCCGAGCGACCAGAACACCACGCTCGGGTGGTTGCGGTCGCGCAGCACCATGCGCGCTGTGCGGTCTACGTATGCACCCTCCACGACGCATGTCAGAGATGCTCTGGTTGCCGTGACACTCTACGTCAGCCTCGTTCATGCAGTACAGACCGTAGTAGTCGAACATGGCGTACATCTTCGCCTGGCGCGGATAGTGGGATGTGCGCACGGTGTTCACGTTAGCCTTCTTCATCAGCTCCACGTCGCGCAGCATTGTCTTCACGTCGATGGCGTGACCCAAGAGCGGATGGATGTCCTGCGTGTTCACGCCCTTGAAGTAAACGCGCTTGCCGTTCACGTAGATGAGGTTGCCCTTCTGCTCCACGCTGCGGAAGCCGTACTTCGTAGAGAAAACCATCTCCTCGCCGCCGTTGTTCAGCTGGCGCACGATGACGGTGTAGAGCCACGGGTGCTCCGACGACCAGAGCTTCAGGTCCGTCAGACCATCGAAGTCTATAGAAACAGTCTTCTGCGCGTCCTTCGCTGTCAGCGCTACAGCCTGCAGCTTCTTCGCAACGAGCTGACCTGCGGGGTCGAGCAACTCCACTTCGAGTGTCTTGCTTGCGCTCTGCTTCAGCGAGTTGTCTACGGTCAGCTCCACGTTCATAGAGCCTGCGGTGTAGCCCTCGCCGAGCTGCGATGTGATGTAATGGTCGCTTACAGCCACCTTCGGAGTAGCCATGAGATACACGTCGCGGTGGATGCCGGCGAGGTGCCACATGTCCTGACCCTCAAGATATGAACCATCCGACCAGCGGTACACGCGCACCGATACGTTGTTCTCGCCCTTGCGCACGAGTGCCGTAACGTCGAATTCGGCATCGGTGTTCGCACCCTCAGAGAATCCGGCGTACTTGCCGTTCACCCATACCACGATGGCACTGCACGCTCCGTCGAAGTGGAGCACTACGCGCTTCTCCTTCTCCCAACCCTCGGCAGATTGAACGTGCGGCGGTACGAACCCACAGGGTTCTTGTCGAAGTTGTCGTCCATCGCTTGATGCGTGGTGGGTCGTTGTGGAACGGATAGCCACATTATTATATACAGGCACATCATAGCCAGCCATTTCCCAGTTGAGCGGCACCTTGATGTTGTCCCACGCCGATACGTCAGCGTTGTCGCCGTAGAAGTCCTTCTCCTCGGGTTTTCCCTGCTTCCAGTCGGCAGTATAGCGGAACTTCCACTCGCCGTTGAGCAGCAGGTAGTCGGCACGCTCCGGCGTGAGCCACGGCTTGGCGTAGCACTTGTCCTGCATCATCTGCGATGTAGACGAGTAGGGGATGAACGTAGCGTGTGCCGGGAGCTTCTGGTCCTCAAACTTCTGCTCGTTCTCCACCCATGAGTCAACCACCTCGGCGATGTCCTTCGTTTCAACCGCATGGACTATCGTCGGCACGTTCTTTTTTGCCTGACGCTTCGCCTTGCGCTGTCCGTAGGCTGTGCCGCTGCATACCAATGCTGCAACAGCCACTAACAATAAAGTTCTCTTCATGTATTTAGGTTTTTTGATTTGTTTCCGAATTACTGCAAATTTACTATTAATTTGGGAGTCGTACAAATTTTTTAAAAAAAGTTTAGTAAACTTGCGGTTGTATCAAAATTAATTTGTACCTTTGCACTCGCTTTTAAGGCAAAAGCTGTCGGGTGGTTACCAGAGTGGCCAAATGGGGCAGACTGTAAATCTGCTGGCGATGCCTTCGGTGGTTCGAATCCATCACCACCCACAGAACACGAAAGAGGTGTATCAACATTGTTGATACACCTCTTTTGCATTTAGGGGGTGCACTTGTCAGGGGGTGCACCAAATGATGTCCATATCAATAATTGCACCAAATGATGTCCATATCAATAATTGCACCAACCGATACAGCATAAAGAAGGCTGGAAGATAGACTGGGAGATATTCCGATTTGCATGATATCTTCCAGTCTTTATTGCGCTTATACAGTGTCGGTTAGATGCTGTGCTGGGAGATATGGCAGATTTTTTCGGCTAACGCATTTATGATAGGAAAACGCAGATACGAAAAAGCGGAATTGCGACCGATGCGCAATCCCGCTTTTTATTTTTTATATGTTTGATGTCAAGAGTTTACTTTGTAATAAACCCTCTTATATGGTTTTTAAGCCTTATTCCTTAGTCATAGTGGCTTTCTTGTTCTCTTCATCGAGAACAATCTTGTATGTACCAGCCTTCACTGCGATGTTGGCACCATTCTGCTCAAGAGCGTCAAGCGAGCCACCGAAGTTGCGGTCCCATGCGCCATCCCAGCGGAACTTCAACTCACCATCTGTGAGAGTGGCGATAATAGACCATGTCTTTGTGTCCGGATCCCAGTCCATAACCTGACCAGCGTCCCAACCACCGGCTGTAGCACTACCGATGATTTCCCAACCTGTCTTTGTCATTGTGGCTGTGTTCTTCTTCGAATCAACGAAAATCTTGAAATAGCCACCTACTGGCACTGTCATATTAGCACCATCGCCAATGACGAAGTTTGCGTAAGTGTGGTTCTTGTCCCAGTTCATATCGCCTACGACACCAAGCCATGAGCCGTCATACAACTTAAATTCTGCACCCGACGGGATATAGTATGTACCACTAAACTTGAAGTCGCGTGCTTCTGACTTTAAGACATACTCCTCTGTGTCTTTGTTCCAATTATTGAATGAGCCAGGCATTGTGATGCTTGCAGCTGACTGCTCGATGTCGGTTTCCTCAAGCGAGTAAGTGTACTTACCTGCGTTGGTGACATCGAGTGTTACGATGTATCCGTGCGCTTTGGCTATCTTGATGTTGCTGCCTTCGGCAACGAGTCCGTGCTCTGTACCGTCAGAGCCGAGGTTGATCTTCCAATCGTCAGCGTTACGGAACTTGAGTTCCTTGTCGATAAGCGTTGTGACGCAAGTCCACTTGCGAGTAGTTGCGTCATACTCCATCGGTGTGTCCTTATCCCATCCGCCAGATGTAGCATCACCGATTAAGCACCATGCAATGCTTCCGCTCTGCTCTACACTGCCGTTTGCACCGACACCAATTCTTACGAAGCCCTTTGTCTCCACTTTCTGGTCTTTGGCAATAACCCTTGCAGGGTCTGCGCCATCAAGAACTGCGTATGTACATTGTCTGCATCAAACTGGGCGAAGCCTTCATATTTGCCGTCACCATCAGGGTCGCCAATGAGGTAAGCCTTCATAAAGTTCCAATTAGGATAGTTCTCTGCAACGTAAGCATAAGCCATGTCACGCCCTCTGTTTTCGGGTCGTAAGGAGTGACGGTAAACTTAATTGTGTTGGAAGCATCGTTGGTGTAAGTCTTGTATGTAGACGATTTCATCGATACTGTGTACTCGCCAGCCTTGCCAGGCATTGCACCTGTCTGAGCCATGAAAGCATTCATCTGCTCATTGGTGAGGTTGAGCTTCGTGTCGTTGGTTGTTTCACCGATAACGACGCTCTTTTGTGTGGCGTTGTTGGTGAGGGTAAGCTCGTAATTGACGATAGCACCCTTGCCATAGCTTGCTTTCTCCCAAGAGATCTCGGGGAACTGCTCGGCATAGTTGTCCTTGCTGATGACATATTCTGAAGGGTTTATAGCATTCAGCGAGGCTGCATTCTCGAGTTCGAGCACTGGTGTTGTGTCGTCGTCGCAAGAGGCGATTATAGCAACACTGGCAGCCATGAACATTATTGACTTGAATATATTTTTCATTGTCGTTATTGTTTATAGGTTGTATTAGTCCGTTTTTCTTTGTCTCATACGAACTCGTTGTGAGCTCGCATGAGTGCAATAACCATTACTGGACTTTCTATTCGATTAGTTCGTATAACCTGGGTTCTGTGTGAGGTTAGAGTTGCTCTGAAGCTGTGTCAAAGGAACAGGGTAGACATTGAAGTGATCATCGAAGTCCTTACCTTCCTTTACGCCACCTTTCCAGTCCCAGTTGTAGCCTGTGTTTCCACCGAACTTGCCGAAGCGCACGAGTGTTGTGCGGCGCATACCCTCGAAGTAGAACTCGCGTGCCCATTCGTCGCAAAGCTCGTCGAGCGAGTAGCCCTGTGTTACGTCGCGCGAAGCATCGGCATTGGCACGAGCGCGAAGATCGTTGACAAGGCGTGTTGCCTCACCCGATGTCTTGTTGCCATTAAGGTGTGCGTCAGCCTCTGCATAGTTAAGGTAAGCTTCTGCTACACGCATGAAAGGCCAATCCATATCGGCAAACTTGAGTCTACATGAGCAGGGCTTGATGCCTCTGCATTGTAGTTGATGAACTTAGCCACACCGAAGCCGTCGCAGACTTGGTGATGTTTGAGATTTCGAGCGGACGATCCTCGCCCCAGAATATGGCGCGGTCGTCATTGGCAGCTGTTGTCATCTCCTTAGAGCTTACGTTAGGTATATCCTTACCCTCGAAGAACTTCTTGATGAGCGAAACGCGTGGGTGCAGACCAATCCAGTTCTGACCGGTACATCCGTTGGAACCGTTAGGGTCTTCATCGGTATTAGCGTGCATGTTAGAGTCGAAGCAAGCAGCGATGAGGAAGAGCGAGTTGCCGTAGCTGGCTGTTTTGCCAGAGATGTTCACGATTGGGAAGAGAATTTCGTTGGCAGCTGATGTCTCCATATTGTCGCCCATGAACACCATCTGATATGCACTCCACTTGCCGTTGGAAGAGCCGGTGGTGTTGAGTCTGTATCTTGACTTGATAACCTTGTCTGCATAGTCCTTTGCCTCTTGCCAGTGAGCTGTGCCTGTGTACACCTCGGCATTGAGGTAGAGACGTGAGAGGAGCAACCAGCAAGCTGCCTTGTCGATGCGTCCGTAGTTGGCATCTGTCGACTTCTTAGGCTGTGCATCCATGAGGTTTGGCTCGATTGCCTTCAGTTCGCCTACAAGCCATTCGTACATTTCTTGACGCGACTTCTGTGTCGGCTTCTCCAGTGTCTCTGTGAATGGAACGTTTCCGTAGGCGTCCATAAGCAGGAAGTATTGCATAGCGCGCAAGAAGCGTACCTCAGCCGTGCGTGTGACATCGTCAGAACCAGCCAACTGGAGATACTGGTTACAAGTTGTGATGCCGAGTGTGAGGCGTGTGTAGTAGAGTTTCACCCAAGGGTGAGAAGGGTCGTAGGTAGCAGAATTAAGCTCCTGCAAGCCGTCGCCCCATGAGCATGTCGCCTCGTCGGTAGCAGCTCGTTGATGTTCCACATGGCGCGTACGAGACCTGTCATACCAGGGTCGTCAAATCCCTTTACGTCCGGATCGTCGTCGCTATTCGATCCGCTGCCATTGCCGCTGATGCCGAAGTTGGCATAGCACTTATTGAAGAGACCGTCGTTGCTGACCTCCAGGTCAATCTTCGGGCTGATAGGCTCTTTGTCAAGGTCGTTGAGGCACGATGTCGATGCGAGGCTGATGAGCAGCGCAGCGGCAGGTGCGAGAGCCGATTTTATATATCTTTTCATTGTCGTAAATCGTTTAAGTTATTGATTTTTTAGAAGGTGAGGTTCAATCCGAACTGGAATGTGATAGGACGCGGGTAGATGTTGTTGTCAATACCGTTGTACACCTCAGGATCGATACCCTTGTAGTTGGTAATGGTGAACACGTTGCTGCAAGAAGCGTACACACGTCCAGAGATGCCCTTCCATGAGCCGCTCTTGAAGAGACGGTTGAAAGAGTAGCCGAGTGTGATGTTGTCCATCTTCAGGAACGAAGCGTTCTGCACGAAGTAGTCGGAGAGTTTCGACTCAAGTGCGTCAGAGTCCCATCCGAGTGTGTTCACTGGACGATTAGCGAGGTATGCGTTTTGGCACCAAACAGAAGATGTAGTCTTCAAACGCTTGCCCTGCTCAAAGTTGTTGAACACGTAGTTGCCGAGGTTTGCGCGGAGCGAGAAGCCGAGTCGAAGTTCTTCCACTCTACACGTGTAGAGAAGCCCATTGTTACAGGAGCTGCTACCTGCTTGTAGAGATACTTGTCAGCATTGCTGATGACACCATCGCCGTTGCGGTCTACCACAGCACCCTCGATTGGCTTGCCATTCTTGTCGTACATCTGTTCGTACACGTAGAACGAGTTGCTGCATAACCGGTCTGGTAGGCGAGCACTTTGTTCACGTTGTCGATGTTGTCGCCTGTTGTTACAGGGTCGCCGGTATCGCTTACGCCGTTGAGGTCGGTGATGCGGTTGCGGTTGTACGTGAGGTTGTAGTTCATTGTCCAGTACCAGTCCTTAGTGTTCACTGCTACGTAGTTCAACGAAAGTTCAACACCAGTGTTCCTCATTGAACCGATGTTCTGTATGCCCTTGTCGGCAGAGCCTGCGAGGGCTGCTACAGGAGCCGAGTTGATAAGATCGGTAGTATTGCGCACGTACCAGTCGATGCTACCTGTGAGTCGGTTGCAGATACCGAAGTCGAGACCGAGGTTGTAGGTCGTTGTCTTCTCCCACTTCAGCTTGTCGTTGTAGTAGAGCGGAGTGTAGATGGTACCATCACCGATAATCGGGTACTGACCATAGTTCTGTCCCTTCTTGTACTGCTTGAACCAGAGGTAGTTGGAGATGCCTTCCTGCTGACCGGTCACACCGTAGCCGGCGCGGAACTTCAAGTCGGAGAGCCACTTGATATCCTTAAGGTTGTTCTCATCCTTCATGCGCCAAGCGAAGGCGAACGATGGGAAGAGTCCCCAGTGGTCCTTGAAGCGTGATGAGCCGTCGTCGCGCACCGTAGCGGTGAAGAAGTAGCGGTTCATAAGTGTGTAGTTGGCACGTCCGAAGAACGAAACGAGGAAGTTCTCGTACTTGTCTATGTCTTTAGTGTCCTTGAACACGTTGCCTGCCTGAGCGTCCGACTGTGGGTAGTACTGTATCCACGAGTTGTTGTAGCGGAAGAAGAAGTGCTGGTACTCGTAGCCACCCATGATGTCGAAGTGGTGGTTCTTGCTGAAGTCCTTATAGTACTGAGCGTAAGCCGAGAGGAGAAGGTTGCGTTTGAAATTCTCGTTGTCGGTGATGCCACCATAATATAATGTTGTAGGATATGATGTAGGCTGTGTCTCGTCTACCGTTCCCTTGGCGATTTCGGCACCGAGTGTCATGTGCAGGCGCAGGTCTTCGAAACCGTGTACCTTATAGTCGATGTCAGCCGAACCGATGAACGAACGTACTTTTTCAACATTGCCGCCAAGCTCAAGCTGAGCCAATGGGTTGGCAGGAGCGTCGTTGAAGCGTACGAACGGCCATTTTGGGTTATTATAGGCACTGGCAGATGTAAGCCAGTTGAAGTAGCCACCGAAGTTCTGCAGCGTCTGCTGTGCGTTTGCACCGAGCATAGCGAGGTCGCGCTGTGATGTGAAAGCGTACGGACTCTGTGTCGGGTCGAACGAAACGGCATTGCCGATGGCACCAGTGTCAGCCTTCTTAGCCTTAGAGAACATACCCTTGGCGTTGAGGTTGAGGTTGAGGTGGTCGTTCAGCAGCGATGGGTTGAGGTTTACGGATGCTGTGTAGCGGTTGTAGTCAGAGTTCTTCAAGATACCCTGCTGTGAGGTGTAGCCTACCGAAACACGATAGGGGAGGAACTTGCCTGCCGAACCTGCCACCGTCACGTTATGGTCGTGAGACACGGCTGTGCGGTAGATGAGGTCCTGCCAGTCGGTGTTGGCTGTACCGAGAGCCTTAACAGCATCGTCATTCTCGTTGAAGAGGCTCTTCACATAGGCACGATACTGGTCACCGTTCATCATATCGTAGGTCTTCTTCTTCTGCGATACGGATACAGAGCCCGAATAGCTTATCTCTGGCTTCTGACCCTTGTGACCTTTCTTTGTGGTGATGATGATGACACCGTTAGAACCGCGCGAACCGTAGATGGCTGTAGCCGATGCGTCTTTCAGCACGTTGAACGACTCGATATCCTGCGGTTGATAGTAGAAAGCAAGTTGGAGCCTGTGTTGCCCACCTTGGTGTTGTCCATAGGCACGCCGTCGATAACGATCAACGGATCGTTGCTGGCGTTCAGTGAAGAGCCGCCACGGATACGGATCTGTGTGCCTACGCCTGGCTCACCAGAGTTGGATGTTACGTTCACACCTGCCACCTTACCAGAGAGCATGTCCTGAGCGTTCACCACTAAACCCTTGTTCTTTGAGTCGGGCTTGAGAGCTGTTACCGAACCGGTAAGGTCCGACTTCTTAACAGCGCCGTAACCGATTACGACAACCTCGTTAAGTGTAGAGGAAGTGTTCTTGAGATGGATTGTTAGGTTCTGGCCAGCCTGCATCTTTACAGGCTCGTAGCCGATGTAAGTAACTTCAATGGTCGACTTCTTGTCGGCATTGAGAGTAAAATTACCGTCGATGTCTGTAACAGTACCTAATGTACCGCCTACAACCTTGACGGAAGCACCGATAACCGGCTCGCCGGTTTCGTCTACTACGTTGCCTTTCACAACAACCTGCTGTGCGAAGGCACTTGCCGACAGGAACAAGCCTGCTGAGAGCGTAGCTGTTCTGAGGGCATTAGGGAATTTAACCTGCTTCTTCATGTAGCTTTTGATTTTTATAATAAATTGTTTTTAGTCACAACAGTTATTAGGATCTTTTCACGTGCAAAATTATGATTTATATCAATGCGTTGTCTTTTTTTTAATATAAATATAGCATATTGGGCGTGTAAACGTTTGCGCAGTCAATAGGCGCGCCAAAACTCACAAATAGCACACCCCGAAGGGGTAGAAGCACATAGCCCAGGGCAACGTCCTGGCTATGTGCGCCACACTAACCTAACGCCCTGTAAGGCAAAAGCCTAATTATTAAGCTTGCCCTTACAGGGCGCATTGTTCAACATATACACTCAATACCCAGGCGCTGCCCTGAGCTATGTGATTTTTGGGCTTTCAGCCCGTCTTTGACCACATTATTAGTTTTACCAGACAGTAATATAGAATAATAGGGTGTTGCGGTGGCAAGGATACCACCGCTACTAATCGCTACGTTACTTCTTGATGCGAGCCACGCACAAAGCACCCAGCACGAGCGACGCAGCAGCCATGAGCATCATGTTGCTCTGCACAGAGCCAACCATCGAGAGCAGGGTGCCGCCGCACGCCGCAGCGATGATCTGCGGGATGCAGATGGTGCCGTTAAAGAGTCCGAGGTACGCACTTGTGGCCGTAGCCCTCAAGAGCGTTCGTGACGAAGGCGAACGGCATGGCGAGCATGGCAGCCCATGCGCAGCCGATGAGCATGAACGGCAGAGCGAGCAGGTTCTTGTCGTGTACGAACGGCACGAGGCGAAGCCCACGGCACCGATGACGAGGCTCAGCGCATAAGCCGCCTTCTCGTTCTTGAAGCGTGGCAGAGCCATTGCCCACAGTACAGAGCCGATAGCCTGCCAGCAGAACATCACGCCAACCAGTTGCCTGCCGCCTGGTAGCCCTTCGACGCGGTGTCGGTGGTGTTCCATATGGTGTCGGCAATGGTGCCGTTGGTGTATGTCCACATGAACATGAATGCTGTCCAGCAGAAGAACTGCACGGCACCCACCTTCCAGAACATCGACGGAGCGTTGCGCAGCAGCTCAATCCAGTTGCTTTGCCTTCGTCCTCCTCAGCTTCGCCTCGTTATACTCGGCGTACTCCTGCGGGTTCCACTCCTTCACCTTCAGTGTGGTGTAGATGACGCAGAGGATGAGTATCGCCGCACCGATGTAGAACGAGTAGATGACCGAGTCGGGTATCACGCCCTTCTGCGCCTCGTTGGCTATGCCGATGGCTGTGAAGAAATAGGGGAAAAGGTAGCCCACGATCGATCCGGCGTTGCACAGGAACGACTGTATGGAGTAGGCGAGCGACTTCTGTTGTTCGTTGACCATGTCGCCCACGAGCATCTTGAACGGCTGCATCGCCATGTTGATGCTCGTGTCGAGGAACATCAGCGAGACGAGTCCGAACACCATGGCTGCGCTCACAGCCATGCCGAACGAGCCGGCGTTGGGCAGCAGGCACATCACGGCTACGGCTACCGATGCGCCTACGAAGAGGTAGGGTATGCGTCTGCCGAAGCGACACCATGTGCGGTCGCTCAGCGTGCCGATGATGGGTTGCACGAGGATGCCCATGAGTGGTGGTAGTATCCAGAAGTAGCTGAGGCTGTGTGGGTCGGCACCAAGTGTGGCGAAGATGCGCGAGATATTCGCGCTCTGCAGGGCGTACGCAATCTGTACGCCGAAGAATCCGAAACTGAGGTTCCACAGTTTCAAGAAACTTTGATTTGGTTTTGGTTTCATTGTTATTTTGGTTTTTTGGGTTTTTCTTTGGAGGACTTTGAGGCTAGGCCGAACTAAGCCTTCTTAGGCCTCTTTAAGCCCTTCCTCGAATCCTTGGCTTAGGAAGGCTTAGAGAGGCTTAGTTCGGCTTATGCCTAAGAAGGCCTAAGAAGCTTAGTTCGGCTTATGCACCGCCTTTTTAGCTCTTCGTGCTCTCTCTCACGACGAGCCTTGTCTTTACGACGCGCTTCTCGATGCGGTCGCACGGTGTGAGCCCCTCCACCTTGTCCATGAGTATGGTGGCAGCCTCTTCGCCCACCTTTGTTCCGCGCTGCTCCACGGTGGTGAGCTGCGGGTCGCAGGCGATGGCACGCTCGCCGTTGGTGAAGCCGCACACCGAGACATCGTCGGGCACGCGGAAGCCGTTGTGCTTCGCCGTGTAAAGTACGCCGATGGCTGTGTCGTCGTTCACGCAGAAGAACGCGTCGGGGCGGTCGGCACGGCTGAGCACGCCGGGCGTGATGCGCTCGGCATCCTCGCGCTTGTCGCAGACGAACACCAGCGACTGGTCGGGCTGCATACCCGCTTTCAGCAGTGCGTCGTGATAGCCGTTGTAGCGGTTCTGTCCGAGTGCCGTCTTGCCCTTCATGCCGTAGAAGGCGATGCGGCGGCAGCCCGTCTCGATGAGGTGCGTCACGGCGGCGAACGCCCCCTGATAGTCGTCCACCACCACGCGGCTTGCGTCCACACCCGTGCAGATGCGGTCGTAGAACACGAGCGGTATGCCGCGGTCGATGAGCGATTGGAAGTGGGCGTAGTCCTGCGTCTCCTTAGCCTGCGACACGATTACGCCGCACACCTGGTGAGCCTCGAACATCTGGCACAGCTGCACTTCGCGCTCGTACTGCTCGCGCGAGGTGGTGGCGATGATGCGGTAGCCACGTTTCGACGCAGCGTCCTCGATGCCGTTGAGAATGGTGGAGAAATAATAATGTGTGAACTCGGGCACGATGACACCGATCACCTTCACCGGCTGCTTGTGAGAGTTGCGCAGCGATTTGGCGATGTCGTTCGGGTAGAAGTTGTGCGCATGGGCGTACTCGCAAATAAGGTTGCGTTTCTCCTCGCTGACACGTGCGCTACCGTTGAGGGCACGCGACACAGTGGCTATGGACACACCGAAATGTTCGGCGATGTCCTTCATCGTGGTTGGTTGCAGTTCAGACATTCGTTAGATTGGTTTTTAATTACGCTTGCAAAGTTATCACATTATTTTAAAATGGAGCGCATCCGTGGCTCGCAGAATTTCTTTATGTTGTGAAAACGTTTGCACAAGGGTGCTTGTAGGGGGTGCACTTGTCTCAAGTGCACCAATTCTAAAAAACTGACACAATCGCATTGCTATTCCAATTATTTTTTGTTTATTTGCAAAAGAAAAACAATAACTTCGACGAGGCTCACACCCTCGCCGACAAAAAACCAAATACTATGGGAAAAGGAAAGAAAGGTGGCAAGCGCTTGACCAAGAAACAGCTCGCCCCGAAGCTTGAAGAACTCTTCGCCTCCAACCCAGGCAAGACACTATCGTTTAAAGATATATTCCGCTCACTGCATCTCGACACGCATCCGCTGAAGATGCTCGCCATCGACATAATGGAAGAGATGGCGTGGGACGACTTCATCACGCGCGTCACCGACAACTCGTATCAGCTGAACATGAAGGGACAGGTGCAGGAGGGCGTGTTCCAACGCAAGACGAACGGCAAGAACTCTATCATGCCCGACGACTCAGACAAGCCTATCTTCGTGGCTGAACGCAACTCGATGTGGGCTCTCACCGGCGACCGCGTGCGCTTCGCTTGCATGGCGCGACGCAAGAACCACATCAAGGAGGCGCAGGTGATACAGATATTGGAACGTGCCAAGGACACCTTCGTCGGACGACTCTCGTTCGACCACGACCTCTGCACGCTCATCTCGCCTTCAAACGTGCTGGCGAACAGCATCATCATTCCGCGCCGAAAGCTGAAAGGCGGCAAGGATGGCGACAACGCGTGGTGCGCATCGTGGAATGGCCAGATCAGGATCACCGCAACATGATTGGCGAAGTGGTCGACGTGCTCGGAAAGGCAGGCAACAACGACGTGGAGATGAACACCATCCTCGCACAGTACGGCTTGCCGTATAAGTACCCGAAGAACGTGGAGGAGGCTGCCGAGAAGATTTCGGCGGAGATAACCGCAGAGGACTACGCCGAGCGCGAGGACTTCCGCGACGTGTTCACCTGCACCATCGACCCGAAGGATGCAAAGGACTTTGACGACGCGCTCTCCATCCGACAGCTCAAGGACGGACTCTGGGAGGTGGGCGTTCATATCGCCGACGTGTCGCATTACGTCACAGAAGGCTCCGTGATAGACAAGGAGCTGTGAAGCGCGCCACGAGCATCTACCTCGTCGACCGCCACCATACCGATCGCTCCCCGAACGTCTCTGCAACTTCATCTGCTCGCTCCGACCGGATGAGGAGAAGTTAGCGTTCTCCGTGATCTTCAACCTCGACGAGGAGGCGAACGTGAAGGCGTACCGCATCGTGCACACCGTCATCAAGTCGAACCGCCGCTACGCCTACGAGGAGGTACAGGAGCTGCTCGAGCAGAACGGCGTGGTCGACGGCACGGGCGAACCCGCACCTGCAGCACCCAAGGCGGATACAAGGGCGAGAACGCCGATGCGCTCATCATGCTCGACCGACTGGCTAAGAAGCTGCGCGCAGCACGCTTCAAGAACGGCGCAGTGAAGTTCGACCGCGAGGAGCTCCACTTCGACGTAGACGAGAAGGGCAAGCCTGTGCGCTGCTACTTCAAGCGTTCGAAGGATGCCAACAAGCTCATCGAGGAGTTCATGCTCCTCGCCAACCGCACCGTGCTGAATCGGTGGGCAAGGTGGCAAAGGGCAAGAAGCCGAAGACGCTGCCTTATCGTGTGCACGACAACCCCGACCCGACAAAGCTCGAGACGCTGCGCGAGTTCGTGGTGAAGTTCGGCTACAAGATGAAGACCGACGGCACGAAGGGCGCTCTCGCCAAGTCGCTCAACACGCTCATGTCGGCGTGCGAGGGCAAGCGCGAGCAGAACCTCATACAGACCGTGGCACTGCGCGCCATGATGAAGGCGAAGTACTCTATCCACAATATCGGACACTTCGGACTGGCGTTCGACTACTACACCCACTTCACGTCGCCTATCCGCCGCTACCCCGACACGATGGTTCACCGACTCATCACACGCTACCAGCAGGCGGACGCTCTGCCAACAAGGAACACTATGAGGAGCTTTGCGAGCACTCGTCGGAGATGGAGCAGGTGGCTGCCAACGCCGAGCGCGACTCTATCAAGTACAAGGCTGTGGAGTTCATGTCTGAACGTGTGGGCAATGTCTACGATGCGCACATCTCAGGTATACAGTCGTACGGCATCTACTGCGAGATTGACGAGAACCACTGCGAGGGTCTTGTGCCGATGCGCGACCTCGACGACGACTACTACGACTTCGACGAGCGCAACTACTGTCTCGTGGGCAGACGCCACCACAACAAGTATCAGCTTGGCGACCCCATACGCATCAAGGTGGCAAGTGCCAACCTCGAAAAGAAACAGCTCGACTTCACTTTAGCAGGGGGTGCAGTTGTCTCAACTGCACCAACCAAGCAAAAAACCGAGTAGAAGTGACACCATTATCTTGATTGGTGTACTTGATTGGTGCACTTGAGACAAGTGCACCCCCTGCAAGCACCCCCTGCCCCTCGACAACATTTCTCACCCTCTAACCCCCAACCCCATCATGCCCCACATTACCTTCCTCAACCGTCATTCCGACATCCTCATTCAGTGTGGTCACTTGCCTCATTGGTTTCAGCCAGAGGCGGTGCAGTTCATCACCTTTCGTCTTGCCGACTCGCTCCCGCAGACCAAGCTGCAGGAACTGGCACTCATGCGCGAGGCATTAGGACGACGCGAGACGAAGGAGGGGGAGTTGACGGCAGAGGAGGAACGTTTGGAAGATATAGTGGATGGGTGGTTGATGCAAGGATATGGCGGTTGTGTGTTGAGCAATGCACAGTGCAGACAGTTTGTTGAGGATGCTTTGTTCTTCAACGATAAGCATACGTATCACCTTCATGCCTTCGTCATCATGCCCAACCATGTTCATATACTACTGTCGCCAATTGGAGAAAACAGCGTTATCCCTATCGTCAGTAAGTTGAAGCGCTACTCATCGCGTATGATAAAACAATGTGTAGCGACGGATGGTAATGTTTGGCAGCGCGAGATGTTCGATCGTATGATGCGAGGAGAAGACGACTTCGCACATAAACTTGCGTATATTGTTAATAACCCTAACGGATTGCCGGAAGATAGCTATTCATTATATGTAGCAGAGAATGTGCAGTATCTGCTGTAAGGGCTTTCAGGGGGTGCTTGTAGGGGGTGCTTTTAGTGGGTGCACTTGTCTCAAGTGCGCCAACCAGGTAGTAGTGCGCCAAGTAAGCAAGAAGTGCATCGTTAGGGGGTGCAGTTGTCTCAACTGCACCAACCAGGTAGAAGTGCATCGTTAGTTTTGTTGGTGCACTTGAGACAAGTGCACCCCCTGCAAGAAGTGCATCGTTAGTTTTGTTGGTGCACTTGAGACAAGTGCACCCCCTGCAAGAAGTGCACCAATAGTTTTGTTGGTGCACTTGAGACAAGTGCACCCCCTTGAGAGACACCTGCACCCCCTGGTGGCACCCCCTGCTCCCGAAGTGTTAAAGATGTTAATATTATGAAAACGCAATAAGCATTTGTTCTTTGTTATATAAAAAATGTGTATTTTTGCAAGGCGAATGGAAGTGTATTTGCCACTTTTGCATTCTCTAACTTACATTATTTATATAAATAAAAACTTAATCAATTTTACTAAATACAAATCTTATGGCGAATTTATCCCGTAAAACATTGACTCTCGCAGCAGGTCTCGTACTTTCTGTGATGAGCGCTAACGCACAGCAGATGCGTGAAGGTTATGTAGAAGCTGGTAAGAACACTGGCAGCGAAAACTTCCACACCCTTATCCAGGGTTGGACTCCTGGCAGCCAGATAACAGCAGACGACAACTTCTATATCTCACGTGTAAAGCCACGTGCTCGTTTCCGCAACGAGGCTACTCAGGTGCGTCTTGATCTCAATGCGAAGAACGACAAGAAGCTCATCGCTTGGATTCCGGTAAACAACTCTGACTTCAACGCACTTCCTAACGGCGTATTCGACTCGGAGGTGTTCTCTATGTGGTCGTACGTTACACACTGGGGCAACTGGACATCTCCGCTCGGACGTATCCCGGCTGCTTTCCTCGACGTAGCTCACAAGAACGGTGTTGGTGTATCAGGTGTAGCTTCTATTCCTAACGCAAGCCTCAGCGCAAGCTGGGCGGCATGCCTTAAGGGTCTTGCTTCTCTGGACGTAGACAAGACTTCTAAGTTCTTGCAGTACTATGGTATCGACGGTCTCGGCTACAACTCTGAGTTCTATGGCGGTGGTCCTTATGTTAAGGGTGTACGCACATTCCACGCAGCCCTCGTTAAGAAGATGTTGCCGGTTAACCCGATCTTTGAGAACTTCTGGTATGACGGTACAAACGACTACGGTCAGGTTTCATTCGACGGTGGTCTCGGCAATCATAACAAGGAGACATTCGGTGACAGCAAGAACGTACGTACATCACTCTTCTTCAACTACAACTGGAACCGTGGTCAGCTCGCTCCTTCAGTAGAATTCGCAGAGAAGCTCGGTCGCGATCCGCTCGACCTTTATTGCGGTGTTAATATGCAGGGCGGTCAGCCTGGCGGCACATCATGGCCTCTCTTGGTAGATCAGCGTGTTTCTATCGGTCTTTGGGGAGCTCACTCTCAGAATATGTTCTGGGAGAGCCGTTCAGAGCTCGGTTCGTCTGATGATAAGAAGCAGTTTGCTTACCTCCGCCGTACAGAGTGCTACTTCGGTGGCGGTAATCGCAACCCGGTTATCACTCCATCTGTTAAGAGTATGCACCAGTACACTGCCTATAACCCACAGTGGCACGGTATGGCTGCATTCATGACAGCACGCTCACCGCTGAGCTGGGATCTCGCTGAGGAGCCGTTCATCACTTACTTCAACCTCGGTAACGGTAAGTTCTTCAACCTCAATGGCGAGCGCAAGGTAAGCTCTCCTTGGTACAACGTAGGTATGCAGGACTACCTGCCTACATGGCACTTCTGGTTCGCTGACAAGCTCCTCGGACGTACAGCAGCTGACGTTCCTGCTACAGGACTCGACGCTCAGTTCGTATGGGACGATGCTTACTTCGGAGGTTCTACACTCAAGATTTCTGGTACAACAGCTAACGAGTATCTCCACCTCTTCAAGACAAAGTACGCTTTGAAGAAGGGCGACGTTATCACTGTTCGCTATAAGCTCAACGAGGGTGCAACAGACCTCGACCTCGTTCTCTCAGCAGAGGGCAGCGAGAGCACAGGCGTAGCTTACAACCTCTGCAAGGCAGACCGTGTAGCTGACGTTAACGAATGGGTTAAGCAGACATTCACAGTAGGTTCTGACTTCGACGGCAAGACACTTGCTCTCGTAGCTCTCAACTTCAAGAACGCTAAGAATGCTGAGGTATTGCTCGGCGAGTTCTCTATCGTTCGTGGCAACTACGCTACACCGGCTGCTCCGGTTATCGACGCTGCTAACACCAAGATGCTCTACAACAGCAAGGCTGGTATGGATGCTAAGATTATCTTCAACATGCCTAACAACAAGGCAGCTGGCGAGCCGTGCTACAACCTCGACGTTAAGACATCTCACTTCCGTCTCTACGCTCAGGAGGAGGGTAAGGAGCCGATGCTCATGGGTACAACAACCTCTTGGGCAGGTCTCTACTACTCAATCCCGACTACTAAGGCAAACGCTAAGGTACGCCTCGGTGTTTCTGCAGTAGCTCTTGACCACAAGACAGAGTCTGAGATTGCTTGGTCTGGCTACATGGCACCGGCTACATATGTTTACAACGATGATATCCAAAGCAGCAAGACAACTATCAAGCCGAACGAGGAGTTCACACTCGGCTACATCGACCCAGAGCACCCTGCTGCTAAGTGGAGATTGTTAAGGATGGTAAGGTTGTTAAGAGTGGCGATGGCAACTCTTGGACAACATCACTTGCTGACCTCGGTAGCTACGACCTTAAGGTAACTGGTAACGAGTACGGCGAGGATGGTACAGCTAAGCAGACCACACGCACATTCTCTTCTTACATACAGATTACAAGCGTAGGTACAGGTGCTCTGCCTGAGATTTACTCTCTCACAGCTAACGGTAGCGAGGAAGAGGTTTCTCTCAAGGTAGGCGAGAATGTTAAGATGGCTTACACAGGTCGCGCTGCTGACGGTTCTGGTTCACAGGGTATCGACCTGAAGGAGACACGCTTCGGTGTTCCTGCTGCAGACCTCGGACTCGTAGGCAAGAAGTCGTTCTCTATCTCATTCTGGTTGAAGATCAACAGTCTCAAGGAAGGAAAGTCGGCTACTCTCTTCAATGTTTACAACAAGCAGGATGGTTGGCCTAAGACCGACTGGGGTTGGAACTGGTCACAGATCAGCCAGATGGCAGCTTTGATGGTATCACATTCCGTGGTACAGACGCTACATCTAACAAGGAACTCCAGTACAAGTACGGCAAGACCAAGTTCCCCGTAGGCAACTGGGTACACGTTACAATGTCGTTCGATTACAATACAGCAGGTCAGTTGCGTGCCGACATGTTCTTGGATGGTGTTAAGCAGACTGTAACAGAATGGAAGCGTTTGCAGGGTGGAAATCCTGTATTCGGCCCTGCTACATATGAGCCAACATATCAGGACGATGTTTACAGCATCACAAACGGTATGTACCTCTGCATCGGTGGTCCGCTCCACGATCGTTACGGTCTTGACGGCATTATCGACAACGTAGTAGTTTGGGATAAGGCTGTTACAGAGGCAGAAGCTAAGGTTGCTATGGGCGACCTCAACGCTAAGAGTCTCCCGGCTGGCGTAATGGCATTCTGGGACTTCGAGAAGAAGGCTACAAACAATGTATTCACATCTGCTGGTACAAAGGCAGTAAATGGTGGTATGCAGGATATGGTTGCAGGTGGTGGCGAAGGTCAGGCTACTCTCCAGTTTGTTGAGCCGACTTACATCGCAGGTTCACCGTTCGTATCTGGCGAGACATACAAGGTAGAGACAAGCCGTCTTGGACATCTAAGAACGCTACATTCGCTGACATTACTGGTAACGGCGAGGCAGGTTCTGCAAACGTTTCGTTCCGTACAGGTGGCGACTACGACGTAACTCTTACACTCTCTAACGCTCTTGGTAAGGCTGAGAAGACATTCTCTGTAATCAAGGTGGCTTATCCTACTGGCGTTGACGCTGTAGAGGGCGCAGAGATGAAGGCTTACACAGTAGGCGAGGACGCAATAGTAGAGTTCGCTGAGGCTGGCGCATACGAGGTTAGCGTTTACACAACAGCTGGTGAGCAGGTGGCTCGCAAGGCAGCTCAGCTCAACGCTGGCAACGTGGTTAACGTACACCTCGCTAAGGCAGGCATCTACGTGCTTAATGTGAAGAAGGACGGCAAGACAGTTCGCACTGTTAAGCTTATCCGTAAGTAAATAAAGCAGACGAGTGGGTGGGTAGACAGGGAGACAATTCCCCTTGTCCACTCGTCTTCTCGTCTTCTTGCCAACTAAAAGAATACCTAATCAACAAAACAATATCTAAATGAACAACAAGAAAACAACACTCCTCGCATCCATGCTTCTGTGTGGCTGCGTGTTCGGTTATGCTCAGCGTACTCCGACTCATCCGTTAGACATTCAGGACAAGGGTGACCAGTACCTCCTCGAGAACATCTGGAACTGGGAAGCTGGCACACCTCCGCGCGAAGTGAGCGAAATGGACGACCAGTTCTACATCTCACGCGTTCGCCCATTGCCGCGCATCGCTGAGGCTGACGACTATCAGGCAGAAGTTAGCAAGCAGGCTAAGCCGGGTCGTAAGATGTGTCTCTGGACTCCGCTCGACGACCCAACTTCTTCTTGGAAGGCTCTTCCGCGCTATTGCTTCGAGGGCGACAACTTCTCAATGTGGTCATACCTTAACATCCACGGCAACTGGACAGCACCTTGGTTCCGCGTAACTGGCGGTCTGTCTGACGTTGCTCACAAGAATGGTGTAGCGGTAGGTTGCGTTGCTTCTATTCCTTGGAATGCCAATGTAAACCTTTATGCAGCAAGCGGTTGGGGCAAGACCTTCGGCGAGCTGACAAAGAAGAACTCTGACGGCACTTACAAAAACGTAGAGCGCTTCGTTAAGATTCTCAAGTACTACGGCATCGACGGCGTTGGTGTGAACTCAGAGTTCAATGCCAGTGCTGCTACAATGAAGCAGATTCGAGGTTTCTTCGCTGAGTGCCATAAGGAGGCTGAGAAGATCGGTTGGAAGTTCCAGCTCCACTGGTATGACGGTACTAACGACTACGGTGGCATCACATTCGACCAGGGTCTTGGTGCTCACAACAAGGCTCAGTTCGGTGATAAGGACAACATCGTTACCGACATGATGTTCTCTAACTACAACACCGGTAGTGGTACTCTCAAGAACACTGCAGCATATGCAAAGAGCCTTGGTCGCGATCCGTACGACTACTATAAGGGCTTCGATATCCAGGGCCGTGCGCTCCACGCTTCAAGCTCTAACTGGAACGACCTCAACGACGTAGAGGCTTCTGTAGGCTTCTGGGGTGCTCACTCACAGGGCCTTATCCACCAGAGTGCTACCGACTACGGTACATCTGACGTGGCTATCCAGCAGGCTTACCTCGACAAGCAGGAGATGGTGTTCAGCGGTGGCAACCGCAACCCGGCTAACACTCCTGACATCCTCGGATGGAGCGACGTCGTAACACTCGCTAACGGCAGCCTGAAGGGCAAGTTCCACGGTGTAGCAAGCTACGTAACAGCTAAGTCTACTATCCAGCAGGTGCCGTTCGTTACACGCTTCAACCTCGGTAACGGTCTTACATTCAAGAACGAGGGTGAGGTGGCGTTCAACCACAAGTGGCACAACATCGCTACTCAGGACTTCCTGCCGACATGGCGTTGGTGGATTGTTGACGGCAACGAGAGCGCAAAGAACGGCAACCTCGCTCAGGCTGAGTTGACTTGGGACGACGCTTACTGGGGTGGCTCTTGCCTCCGCCTGAAGGGTCAGACAACAACATCTCGTGTAAAGCTCTTCAAGACCTTGCTCAAGACAGAGCCTTCATACAACATCTCTCTTACATATAAGATGAGCAACGAGCTCGACACACACGCTAAGTTGTTCGTAGCTCTCAAGGGCAAGCTCACAGAGTACAAGGAAATTGCTATCCCTGCAGCTGAGAAGTTCGGTCAGTGGACAACATTCACCACTACTCTCGACAAGCTCGGTCTGAAGTCGGGCGACGAGATTGCAATGATCGGTATCCGTCTCGACAACACTGCCAAGGACTACAACATGCTCGTTGGTGAGCTCGCAGTTCGCAATCCGCAGCAGAAGTTCGCACCGGTTGCTCCGAAGATTAAGGAGATTGAGGTGCTCCGCGGTAAGGACAAGACTTGCGACTTCAAGATCCGCTACGCTGCTAAGGAAGAGACCGGTGGCGAGAAGACATACAACGACGAGGTAGACACATGGTACTACGAGATCTGGTTCCAGCAGAAGGGCGAGAAGGAGCAGTACCTCACAGCTACAACATCTTGGGCAGCTACGTAATCGACGCTCCGATGGTAGCCGACCTCGAGAAGCGCGACTGCCGCTTCGGTGTACGCGCCGTTTCTCCTGACGGATTGCAGAAGAGCGAAATCTCTTGGAGCCCGTACCAGACAGTAGAATACGACACACCGTCTACAGAGGTAGCTATCGACCGTCAGGTTATCAAGCCGAACGAGCAGTTCAAGGTTTACTACGAGGATCAGTTCGCACCGAACGCTCAGTCGTTCCGTCTGCTCAACGCACAGACAGGTGCTCAGGTAGGTGAGAAGTACTCAAATTGCAACCAGTTCACAACTTCTTTAGCAGAGGTTGGCGTTTACGACCTCGAGGTTGTTAACGATAAGGGTGCAAAGGAGATATTCCGCGGCAAGGTAATCATCTCTCCGGAGAAGACAGGTGCTGTGCCGGTTGTTGAGACCGTAACTGCTGACAAGCAGACAGCTGAGACAACAGAGGAGATCAAGCTCAACTACACATCACGCGACGGTGAGGGTAAGGTGTCACGCGGTCTTGTTGTTAAGGATCCGAACATGCTCCTTATCCCGGCAGAGGTAACACTCGACGGCGGTAACAACACAAGCATGGCTTACTCTTACGCTCTCTGGGTTAAGGTAGACAACTATGCTCACGACAAGCAGGGTACAAACCTCATCCAGAAGAACACTATCTCTGACAGATGGCCGCACAACAACTGGGGTGACCTCTGGGTACAGGTTCGTCCGCAGATCAACGCTGGCGAGCACGACTGCAACAGCAACCACCTTGCAAACGAGGTATCGTTCAACACCTTCGGCTGGACAGCTCACGACAACCCGAGAGAGTCGATGATGTCTACAGGTTACGCACTCAACCCGGGTGTTTGGAACCACATCGTTGTTACTCAGTCTTCTGACAAGCAGCAGAAGATCTACTTCAACGGCAAGTGCGTAGCAGGTCCTAACAACTTCTCTTCTTCTTCACTACGTGAGAACAGCACTGACAACCGCATTAATACTTCTGAGCACGCTAACGTGTTCATCGGTGGTGGCGGTGTTTACAAGGCAGGTCTGAACGCAACTATCGACGAGGTTCAGGTTTGGAACAAGCCTCTTACCGACGCTGAGGTAGTTCGCGCAATGCAGGGCTACGCAGCTAACGAGGTGCCTGAGGGACTTATGGCTACTACACCTTCGAGGAGATGGACAAGAGCGACTCTACATTCGTCAACCTTGGTAAGGCAGGTGCTCAGTACAAGGCAAGAATGGTTGTGATGAACGGCTCTGGCGGTGAGAATACTTCTACAGCATCTTACAAGACAGTAGGTGCAAACAACGAGGTAACAGGTTATCCTGGCATCGACGGTACACTTGAGGTGAAGACTTCGCACACATGGCAGCTCAACGGCGGCCGCATCTCTTCAGAGACCGACAAGGCTGCTGTCGTAACATTCGCTCGTCCGGGCGAGTATGAGGCAGGCGTTAAGCTCACCAACTTCTGGGGCGAGTCTGAGAAGGCACTTCAGAACGTACTCGTTATCACAGGTGTTGACGCAATCAACGACGTTAAGGATGCGGCAGGCTTCTCTGTTTATCCTAACCCGTTCGTAGAGAGCGTAAACCTCCGCTTCGCTGAGGGTGGCTTCTACACCATCAACATCGTAAGCGCAGCAGGTGCAGTGCTCCAGAGCAACGACTTCCGTGCTGATGCCGGCGAGACAGTGAACGTAGCTGTTCAGGGTGGCAAGGGCATGTACATCGTACAGGTGCTCAAGAACGGCAAACCGTTCAAGGCTCTCAACGTAATCAAGAAGTAATAACAACGAATAGCGAACCGGCGGGCGGCGCTGCCGCCCCGCCGGTTCCACCTATATTCATTTATTAAAAAACAAACAATGAACAACAAATCAAACGAGAAAAGCAGTATGGTGCTGAAAGCAGCCTTTGCGATGCTCGCAGCAGGTCTGCCTATGCAGTATGCGTCTGCTAATGGCAACGTGGCTCCTAATGCTTTGACACAGGCTCAGGGCTCTGTCGTTCAGGGTACTGTTAAGGATGGTACTGGCGAACCACTCATCGGCGTTAGCGTCGTAGTGAAGGGTGCCACTGGTCTTGGCGTAGTGACCGACATCGACGGTAACTACAAAATCAACGTTAAGGACAAGAACGCTGTCTTGGTGTTCTCTTACATCGGCTACACACCGCAGGAGGTAAAGATTGGCGGTCGTGCAAGCGTAGATGTAACCATGAAGGACGAGAGCTCAGTGCTCAAGGAGGTCGTAGTAACCGCCATGGGTATCAAGCGTAAAGAGTCGTCACTTACTTACTCTACACAGCAGGTGAAGGCTTCTGACCTCAACCGCGTACAGGACCCGAACGTTGCTAACTCTCTCGAGGGTAAGGTATCTGGTGTAACCATCACTCCGTCAGCAGGTGGTGCAGGTGGTGCTTCTAAGATTATCCTCCGTGGTAACAAGTCAATCCTCGGTTCGTCTACTCCGCTTATCGTTGTTGACGGTGTTCCTATGAACAACTCGCAGCGCGGCCAGGTAGGCTCAGGTGCAAACATGCTTACAACAGGCGTATCTGAGGGTAGCGACGCTCTCTCAATGATTAACCCTGACGATATCGAGTCAATCAACGTGCTGAAGGGTGCCAACGCTGCTGCTCTTTACGGTTCGGAGGCTGCCAACGGTGTCCTCATGATCACCACAAAGAAGGGTCGCGAGGGTAAGGTTGGTGTTAACTTCTCTTCTAACGTTACATTCGACACTCCGCTCACAACTCCGAAAATACAGAACGTTTACGGTGCTGCTATCAACGAGAACGCTCACACTATGAGCATCAGCAGCTGGGGCGATAAGGTATCTGCTCGTAATAACGACCAGCTCATCGTTCAGACTCCGATGTACGGCGAGCACTTCGGCAATACAATGAACGAGGTACACCTCCGCAACCGCGCGGGCGACGACGTTGCCGACTTCTTCAAGACCGGTGTGACAACCAACAACTCTATCGCCCTCTCTGGTGGTACAGACAAGATGAGCAGCTACTTCTCTTATGGTAACTCTCACGCAAACGGTATGATTGACAACAACTCATACAACCGTCACACTTTCTCTTTCCGTCAGAACTTCAAGCTCTACGACCGCGCTTCTATCGACGTGTCGATGAACTATATTCAGACAAAGACAAAGAACCGTCCTGGTGGTGGTATCACAATGAACCCGATCTACCACTTGTACATGATGCCGCGTAACATCGATCTCGGCTACTATCGCGATAACTACCGCGTTAACAACGCTTCTTGGCTCACAGGCTACCAGACATACTTCAAGCGTGAGGGCAGCAACTATACAAAGGTTAAGGAGCAGGGCACAGTAACAGGTCAGCCGATGCAGAACTGGGCTTACTCAGCTCAGGGCCAGAACAACCCGTACTGGCTTATTAACCAGAACTCAAGCGTAGCTAAGGAAGACCGTTTCTTCGGTAACGTGACTGGTTCACTCGACATCTACGACGGTCTTTCGTTCCAGGCTCGTTTGGGTATGGACTTCACAAAGTACGAGAGCGAGTCGAAGCGTTACGCTACAACATGGCTCCCGGCTTCTATGGAAGACCTCGGTCGCTACTGGTGGAGCTACTCTAAGACAACCGACCTCTACACCGACTTCATGCTTACTTACAACAAGACATTCGGTGACTGGGACGTTTCTGCAACAGCAGGTTATGTAGGCCATATCCGCAAGTCGTACGGTCATGGCAACGACGTAACAGCTACATATTACTATGGTGACCGCGAGCACCTCTCTACAATGGCTAACTACTTCTCTACAGCAGCCGGTGGTCCTGGCGCTACATCTCCAAGCCAAAGCTCTGACTGGAACAAGGGTGCTGTTGTAACAGGTCAGATCGGTTGGAAGGAAATGGTTTACTTCGATGGTTCATACCGTCGTGACTGGTACCGCGCCTTCCGTCAGTTCAAGGATCGTGGTACGCCTGAGGATTACGGCTACTTCGGCTTCGGTGCGAACGCTATCGTAAGCAACCTCGTTAAGCTCCCAGAGTGGTTCAACTACTTGAAGTACCGCGCTTCTTACTCAGAGGTAGGTAACTCTATCCCGGGTATCGTTTACGCTGGTGCTACACGCAACTTCGAGACAGGTGCGTTGGTTCCGTCTTCATGGGCTACCTTCAAGGATCCGCGTCCTGAGAAGACAGCTTCTTTCGAGACCGGTATCGAGGCATTGTTCCTCAACAACCGCTTAAGCCTCGACTTGACATACTACAACTCTACCATGTCTAACCTCTACCTCGTTGGTACCAATGCTTCTGGCAAGTCTATCCCGATGAACTCTGCTAAGATTCGCAACCAGGGTATTGAGGCTACTATCGGCTACGACTTCAAGTTCGGTCAGCTCCGTTGGAAGACATCTTACAACCTCTCTTACAACGACAACAAGATTCTCCGTACAGCTTATGACGAGGAGACCGGTAAGGAGAATGTCATCGCTACATACGTAGGCGGTGTACAGGTGCTCTACAAGGAAGGCGGCGCAATGGGCGACATGTACGTAACAGACATCAAGCGCGACGAGAACGGTCACTACGTTCTTAACGCTAAGGGTGGTTTGTCAATGGAGACAGAGTCGAGCAAGACATACGGCAAGTATGTAGGCAACCAGAACGCTAAGTGGCAGATGGGTTGGTCTAACACATTCACATGGAAGGACCTCTCGCTCTCATTCCTTATCAACGGTCGTATCGGTGGCAAGGTACTCTCTATGACAGAGTCGTTCCTCGACGGTGCAGGCTTGTCACAGCGCACAGCTGACGCTCGCCTCTACGCTGAGAAGAACAAGATCTACGCTGACGCTATCTATGGCAACAACATCCTGGGTATCCGTCTCGACGACGGTTCTGGCCGCATCGTTCCTATCGAGTCTTACTACAACTCAGTTGGTAATGTAACTCCTCAGGACATCGAGCGCTACCTCTACAGCGGTACCAACTTCCGTCTGCGTGAGCTCTCTCTCGGTTATACATTCCGCAACCTCTTCGGCCAGAACAAGAACCTGAGCCTCTCGTTCATCGCTCGCAACTTGTTCTTCCTCTACAAGGACGCTCCGGTTGACCCAGACGTATCGCTCTCTACTGGCACTGGTCTCGGCGCATTCGAGGTATTCAATATGCCGTCGTCACGTTCGTTCGGCTTCTCATTGAATGTAAACTTCTAAACCAATTCAAAAAAGTAAAAAAGAATTATGAAAAATTCAAAGATATTTGTTTACGCTGCGCTTGCGCTCTCTGCCTTCGGTATGCAGTCGTGTCTCGACTACGACACCCCGGGTGACGAGTTCAACGCAAACCAGACCATAGTGCCTCCAGTGATCAGCTCTGGTAAAGCAGATGTCATCGACTACGAGAAGGTGATTTCTGACGAGGGTGTTGCAGAGGCTATCATGGCACTTGACGATAACATCCGTACAGCTCAGACCGGTGTTTACGGTATCCGTGGCGGTAAGGACGGTGGTGCTCCTGAAGCACACGCTTACCAGTTCTGCTACACACTCGGTCCTGACAACTACGTACAGTACTTCTGCGTACCTCACTACGACTTCCCGTACTCTAACTTCACATTGCGTTCTACATACGACATGTGTAAGGGCTCTATCGGTGGTCCTGGCAGCGGCTTCTCTTCAGCTAAGCTCTACATCGCTCCGCTGTTGAACACAGAGAAGATCGACTCAGTTCCTGAGTTGAAGGCTATCTTCCTTACTCTCTTCAACTACTCGGCTATCGAGAACGCCGACCTCTTCGGTCCGATGCCTTATGAGGAGTTCAAGGCTCTGCGCGACAAGTCGCCGTTCGAGTACAACGACGTACGTACAATCTACTACGGTGTCAAGAAGAACCTCGACGACGCTATTGCTTGTCTGAAATACTACAAGGACAACCGTTCTCAGGCTTACAAGGAGCAGCTGGCTAACGTAATGTACAGCTACCTCACTATCGTTAACGAGCCGTATTCAAAGACTTGGGAGGATATGGAGCCGTGGATCCGCTTTGCCAACTCACTCAAGCTCCGCATGGCTATCCACATGAGTGGCATCGAGCCGGAGACAGCTAAGACATGGGCAGAGGAAGCTGTTCGCGATGGTGTCATCACCGACGTTGACAACGAGGTTGCTATCTATCCTACATTCTCTGGCAAGGATCACCCGCTGGTTGAGATCACAGGTTGGAGCGACGCCGTTATGGGTGCTTCTTTCCTGAACCTGCTTGAGAACCTCGACCACCCGTACATGAAGTATCTCTTCACAAAGAACAGCGTAGGTCTTGCTAAGTCTCCGCAGGCTGTAGAGGGTTCTTCTTGCCCGGCTACCACACCGATGAACTCTGTATACGTAGGTATGCGTGACGGTGTTGCTCCTGGTGAGGGTCAGGCAGCAGCCAACAACCCGTACTGTGGCTACTCTATGCTCGACAAGGCTTACTTGGCTCAGACTCAGGCTCCTCTCTTCCTCATGAAGTGCTCAGAGGTTTACTTCCTCCTCGCTGAGGGCGCTCTCCGCGGTTGGAACATGGGCGGTACAGCTAAGCAGTTCTACGAGCAGGGCATCCGCAACGCTTCTCTCGAGAGCCGTTCGTTCATGGGCAACAAGTACAACCAGCTGGTTGACGACTACCTCAACGTTGAGGCCCCGAAGGGCATCCCGTACGTTGACCCGCAGGGTCTCACACCCGATATGCCGAGCGTAACAAAGATTGGTGTGAAGTGGAACGAGGGTGATTCTCCTGAGGTTAAGCTCGAGAAGATCATCACTCAGAAGTACATCGCTTCTTTCCCGTACAGCTACGAGTCATGGGTTGACCTTCGTCGTGTAGGCTATCCTAAGCTCTTCCCGATTCTCGGTGTAGCTGACGGCGACGGCACAATCGGCGCTGGCGATCCTTGGGTACAGACAAAGGAGAATATCATGCGTCGTATTCCTTGGGCTTCTGACGATCCTCAGACTAAGGAGGATATCGCTAACACTGGTATCCCAGCTCTCGGTGAGGGTGCTACGGATACTCAGGGTCAGCACCTCTGGTGGGATAACGGAGCTTCTAACTTCTAATCCGCACGTTTAGATTTGTATATATAAAGAGGGCAGGGTTCCGGCTTCGGAACCCTGCTTTTTTTGTTTAATAGGTCCTAATCCCAAATTTCTATATAACTTTTGGGATTACAATCCCAAATTTATATATGATTTTTGGGATTAGAGCAATTTTTCGAGATGAAGTGGAATTCACGTCGTGCCAACACTCAATTTCCTTCTTCGTTCCTAACGGCGTATGATGTGAAGGAAAAGGCTGTGGTGACTCCCGAGAACTGGATGGAATGGGTTGTGTAGGGTGCTATAAAGCTATAAATAAAATCGAGTAGGCGAAAATATCTACCATATCTTCCATCCGGCGCACAACGTGCTGTGTATCAGCGAAGTAATGCCTGGGAGATACCTGAACAATAGGGGCTATCTTCCAGCCTATCTTCCAGTTTGTCTTACATCCGTCTCTCGACATTTTGCCGTAGCGTGGCAACCTTGTTGTCGTAGCGTGGCAATCTTGTTGTTGTAGCGTGGCAATATTGTTGTTGTAGCATGGCAATATTTGGGGGTGCAGCGGTCTCCGCTGCACCAACATAGCTTCAGATAAGAATCTCCCACGGAACACGTAGAACCCACAGAACCTTCTGGCAGATAAGAGCCTCCCACAGATTGCACAGATGTACACAGATTTTTCTTCTCCGCCAGTCGTTTCTGTGTGTTCCGTGAATTCTGTGGAAGATAGTTTTGTGGCTGCGTGGGTATGGCAGGGATGCCATACCACGCAGCCTCCGAATTCCTTCCACAGAACCCATTCCAAGTTTGTTTGCGCAAGTCCTCCCACAGAATTCACGGAATTCACAGAAGTTTCTGGCGGAGAATATCCTCCCACAGATTTCACAGATTTTCACAGAAGTAGGAGGTATGGCATCCCTGCCATACCCACGCCGCCCTCCGAATTCCTTCCACAGAACCCATTCCAAGTTTGTTTGCGCAAGTCCTCCCACAGAACTCACAGAATTCACAGAAATTTCTGGCGGAGGATATTCTCCCACGGATTTCACAGAATACACAGAAGCTTCTGGCGGAGAAGAGCCTCCCACGGATTTCACAGATGTACACAGATTTTTAGGTTGCGTTTTGCCTCCTAATCTGTGCACATCTGTGCAATCTGTGGGAGAATATCTTGCGCCAGAAGTTTTTTGTATTCTGTGGGAGAATTGTAATGTTGGTGCACGATTGCTTTGTTGGTACAGCAGAGACTGCTGCCCCCCCCTTGTAGGATGCAAAAAGTGCATTGATTTCTTTGTCGTTACGAAGTTTCGTTGTATATTTGCAATGTAAACAATACATTCTACTATGGGCAAATACATCAATCCGTTCACCGACTGGGGCTTCAAGCGACTCTTCGGACAGGAGTTCAGCAAGCCGTTGCTGATAAGTTTCCTCAACGACCTGCTCGTCGATGAACTACACGTCAAGGACCTCACATTCCGCGACAAGGAACTGCTGCCACCCACGAAAGACCAGCGTGGCATCATCTGCGATGTCTACTGCGAGACTGATACCGGCGACCGCTTTATCGTTGAGATGCAGAACCGTTGGCAGCCGAACTTCCTCGACCGCTCCATCTGCTACGCCTGCCGTACATCCTCGACCAGGTGGACAAGGGTAGGGCAGAGCGCGAGGATGCCTATAAGTTTCTGCCTGTTTACACGATATGTTTTATGAACTACATGCCGCATACGGACGAGGTATCTAAGTTCCGTACGGACATCGTATTAGCGGACAAGGACACGAAGGCGCAGGTGTCCAACAAGCTCCGCTTTATCTACTTGGCGCTTCCGCTCTTCGAGAAGAAGGCGGAGGAATGTGTTACAGATTTTGAGAAATGGATTTACGTATTGAAGCATATGGAAGCATTAAGCAGAATGCCGTTCACGGCACAAAAGGAGATATTCAAGCAGCTTGAGGACTATGCCGACAGCCACCGCCTTACAAAGAAGGAGTGGGAGGCGTACGAGAATAGTCTCTGGGTCGTGCGCGACAATATGGCGTGCATGGCAGCTGCAGAGCGCGAGGCACGAGAGAAAGGACATGCGGAAGGACACGCAGAAGGTCGCGCGGAAGGTCGCGCGGAAGGCCGTGCGGAAGGTCGTGCGGAAGGTCGTGCGGAAGGCATGAAACAAGGTCGTGCGGAAGGCATGAAACAAGGTCGTGCGGAAGGTCGTGCTGAAGGTCGTGCGGAAGGCATGAAACAAGGTCGTGCGGAAGAGAAGAAAGCTATAGCGAGAAATCTTCTTGCAATGGGACTTACCATTGAGCAGGTTGCTCAAGGCTCAGGCTTGCCAATAGAAGAGGTGAAAGGCTTGCAATAACACCAGTTGTGCAGCGGTCTCCGCTGCACCAACATAGCTTCAGATAAGAACCTCCCACGGAACACGCAGAAGCCACAGAACCTTCTGGCAGATAAGAGCCTCCCACAGATTGCACAGATGCTCACGGATTTTTAGGTTGCGTTTTGCCTCCTAATCTGTGCACATCCGTGCAATCCGTGGGAGTTTTCGTAGGAGGGTATGGCATCCCTGCCATACCCACGCTGCCCTCCGAATTCCTTCCATAGAACCCACTCCAAGTTTGCTTGCGCAAGTCCTCCCACAGATTTCACAGATGCGCACAGAAGCTTTGCTTGCACAGGTTCTCCCACGGAACACGCAGAACCCACAGAAGTTTCTGGCGGAGGATATCCTCCCACGGATTTCACTCTAAACATAGAATAATGACATTGGTATAGACATTTTGCATATTTTAGTCAATTGCCTAATTCCTATATACACCCCAACAGGATTTAATTGGAAAGTTGTTATTTGGTTATTTTTGAAAACGTCAAATGCATATTGCCATCGAGCATCCTTCTGAATATGATAGTCACGAACCTCATCTTCTGTAAATGGAATTGCTTTATTTTTCAAATCTTCAAACAGGGGGATTAACAGGTCTTTATTTGCTTGATTGAAGGCTTCTGTTACAGTCTTGGTGTTTGTGACATTAAAAGACACACATTGCCCTTCAATAAAAAACAACCCCATTATATATGGTAGATTAGTTCGTTGAGAAACATTCATTAGTTGTGGATACTTCTGAAAAATATCATTTAATTCATTCAATGAAATATTATGTCTAAAAAATAAATCATAATCAGAAAGTAGATATTTTTCAAGTGGTTCTACAACGTGAAATGCCGATATTCCATAGCCACATCCGACTTGCTTTAGGTGGGCTATATCCAATGAATTGATATTTTTTAATCTTTCTACTAACGGGGCCAACTTCAATAACAAGTCATCATATTGTTTTTTGTTGTATGGGAATATCAGTTTACTAAAAACCATTATTGCCAATAATGACACTGTATTGGAAGATAGTTTGGGTATTATGTTTCTCGCCTCATCTATTATAGATTGTTCTGTTGTTCTTTCTTGTACATTCAAACGTTCGATCAGTAAATCTATAAGATTTTCACCTAATTCTTCATTGCCGGATGCGATGTAATTTTTAAATGTCTCATTTAATGCCATCTGAATTGCAGGCTCTTTGAAACGATGTAATAAATCTTCCTTTAATGAAGTTATTCGGTCTATTGTTTTTTCCGATATGTCAGATAATCTCTTCTCGGCCTCGACCCTCGCATCTTGAGTATAAACAGCCAACTCTGCTTTTACTACATATTTGCAGATTTCCATAGCAGTTTCAGCTGTAATGCCATTAAAGTTAATGTCACCTTTTGCTTGTACTATGGTGGATTGATTAACACTCTCTATTTTCTGATCATTTCCGAAATTCATTGTTATTGCCGTTTACCTGATTTATAGTGCTATTATGAACATCTTTAATTGTCTGCTTGTTACTTTTCCCACCTTTTTTAATCAGGTAGAAAATACCACTAATAATACCTCCGACTATAGCAACAAGAAGAGGAGTTATCCATACTGAGTTATCTTTCAAAAAATCCATGATAGCTATTTTAGTTTATATTTATATTAAAAAACAAACAGCGTGCCAAAAATCTAATTACGCAAAAATATGTCATAATGTCATATTTTTATTAAAAAAACATCGTAGATTGGGACAGCGGTTTCTTTGCTACTTTCTTTGTCCGCCATCATGCTCACCGAAAGAAAGTAGCGCGGCTTTCGCCGCCGCCACTCAAAAACGGGTGTAGAGTCCCGTTACCATCGTGAACATTTCTTCCAGAATATCGCAGTATATGCCCTCGTGCGTTTCAATGTCCTTCGTCTTGCACTCGAATGTCTTTTTGCTGAATGTTCTGCGGTAGAAACGCATATTGTAGAGGTCTAATCCTGCATCATAGATGATGTCAAGGCGGTTTGCGCTCGTCTTGTTCCTCGCAAGGCTCATGCGTAAGCCATTGCCCATATCTATGAAGTCCTTGCTTCCTGTCATGGCGGCAAAGCGTCTGCCGCCTATCTGCTGTAAAATAGTCTTTGCTATCATGCTTTTCTTGGTTTTAGGTTGCGGTGCGGACACCGCCAACTTGTTTAACATTCTGTTATCTCGGCAATGGGTGTGTTTCGTTTCAACCATTCCATCCGGCGCTCCATATTGTACTCGCTCGTGATGACTGCCGTATGGCTTTCAATGGCGGTGAACCTGCTACTTTCATAATCATCTATCCACTTTTTTAGGGTATCAACTCCCCACGCTTCGGCATCGTCAAAGATGCGTCCAATATTTTGATAGGCTCGCTGAACTTCACTATCAGCGTTTGATAGGCTGCGCTCATCGTCTGTCCTCCTTTCCTTCCTTTGCCGTGAGCCACTTGTCCCGTGCGGCTCGGCAGTCGTCCAACGTAGGTTTGACACAAGAGAACAACTCTCCGTCTGTGGGGTGGCGGTAGTCGTACTGCACAAGTGTACGTTTGCGTCTGCCGATACCTAATTGGAAACGCTCGTATTTCTCCGTACCTGCTTCCGTACAGGTGCTTACTCCGTTGATTGTCATTCGTGTTGCCATAATCGTTGATTTTATTTAGAGTGGCTTCTGTGGGAAGATAGTTTGGTGGCTACCTGATGGACAATCTTTGGGTGGAAAATAAAAAAATGGAATTAAATGGAATTGTTGTTTCGATTTTTTTTGTATCTTTGCCACGAGAATATCCTAATATAACTAACTAAAACAAATTAACAAAAAAGCATGAAGAAAAAAGTACTTCTGTCTACACTTGCAATGGCTACATTCCTGTCAGCTATGCCGAGTGTAAACGCTGTTGCTGCTGATGACAGCAAAGCAAGCGCAGTTTACGACTTCAGCGGTTTCAACGACGTGAATCTCATCAACCTTTTCTACAAGGTTTACCAAGATGGTCGTAAGTATCCTACTGAAGCAGAGTTCGCTGCAGCTGGTATCCAGCAGAGTGACATCGCCTTTATCCGTTCGCACGTGCGCAATAAGGGCATCATCAACCGCTCAGGTCGTCTTATCAAGGACACCTACGAGAAGCGTAACCTTTGGATGAATATTCCGATGGGCTTTGGCAAAGATGGTTCGGTTGGTCAACCGTCGAAGAACTTCGATAGCGATGTTTATTCGATGTGGAACTACACAAACATCTTCGGTTCTTGGAACCACGGATTCTTCTCTGCACCTGCAGCATGGACTGACGCAGCTCACAAGAACGGTTCTGACATCTACTCTGGTATCAAGTTCTTTGACACAACAGGCGGTCGCCTGACGGAGCTGGCAGCTGGATTCAGTATTGTACAGAAAAGGACGCTAACGGCAACTTCAAGTATGTAGACGCTATCATCAACTGCTTGATGTACTTCGGCTTCGACGGTATCAACTACAACTGGGAGGATGCTGGCTACAACAAGACAGATATCGTGAACTTCCACCGCGCTCTCTGGAAGAAGGCTGCTGAGAACGGCTTCGACAACTATCACAGCGGTATCTACACCAGCCAGAGCTCTATCTCAGGCGCTATGCAGGCAAAGTGGCTGCTCGGCGACAAGGAAGGTCGTACACACGACTTGATGCTCAACTATTCGAGCGGTGACTTCTCTTATCAGCTCAGCAGTTCTGCTAAGGTGGCTATCGACGCTACCGGTTCTACAGACGGCATCTACGCAGGTATGTGGTTCGTAACCATGAACCGCGGTTGGAATCGTCTTAATGCAGACGACTATTCAAAGCAGATGAACATCTGTCTTTGGGGAGAGCACGCTTCAAGCCGTATCTGGTCGTACACATCTGGTCTTGATCCTCAAGATCGTCAGGCTAACTACCAATATATGCAAGAGCGTTTGATGTCGGGTGGTAACCGCAACCCACTTGAGCGTCCGGCAGTAAGCGGCTCGGGTAACGACTGGGAGGTCGAAAGAGGCTCAAGCAATAAGCCACTGCAGGGCTTCGCAGGCTTGGCAACATGGATTCCGGAGCGTTCTTCTATCTTCGGCAACCTGCCGTTTGGCACAAACTTTAGCCTTGGTAATGGCGACCGCTATGCATACAAGGGAAAGAAAACAGCTGGCAAATGGTACAATATGGCTACACAGGACGTAGTTCCGACATATCGTTGGCTCGTTGTTAAGCCAGGCACACAGACTGTAAGCACAGATATCGACGCTACATTCACACACGCTGACCAGTATATCGGTGGTTCAAGTCTCTTGCTCACTGGTAAGGCTACTGCTGCAGGCACAGACGTAGTGCTCTACAAGACTGACCTCAACGTATCGGCAGGTAACCCGTTCGCTAAGATTGCTGTTAAGAGTGGTAAGGAGGGCACAAACGCTTCTTCGCTCTACGTAATCGTTCAGAAGGCTGACGGCTCATGGTAGAGGCACCGGTAGGCAACGTAACAGGTGCTAACTGGCAGGAAGTGAAGGTGGCTCTCAACGGCGTTTCAAAGAGCGACGTCATCAAGCACATCGGTCTGCGCGTTAAGGGTAGTGACAACGCTTACAAGATGTATGTAGGCAAGCTCGAAATCAACGACGACGTTAAGGCTACACCGGCTGCAATCAAGAACCTCACTGTAGAGGTGAAGGAAGAGACAAAGACATCGCTCACAGCAAAGGTATTCTGGGGCGTAGACGCAAAGGCTCAGAAGCGTGCTGCATGGGATCTCGTTTACAACGACGAGGCAAACATCGATCACTTCGAGGTGCTCTATAAGAACGGCGAGAATGGTAAGGTTTCTGAGGTTGGTCGCACAACAACTTGGGCTACACTCGTTAATGATATTCAGCTCGAAGCTACAGATGAGCCGTACATCGGAGTACGTTCAGTGTCTACCGACCTGAAGACCTACTCATCAGTAGAGTGGGTGAAGGTGACACGTGGCGATATTGCTTCGTTGCCAGAGGCAAATCCTGAAAGCTATCCTATCAGCCAGATGAACCCGGACTGCGACGGTGCAGGTATTGCTCGTCAGCAGCGTTATGTGACCGATGTAACAACAACGGGTGCGGATCAAAATCTGGATTATCACACAGATCATCCGGTGGCTGACGGCTCACAGTATGACGATCAGACTGCTCGTGTGCTTAAGGTTAAGCAGGGTCAGAAGGTGAAACTCCATGTAAAGTGCTTCGATTCGTCAAATAGTACGTGGGAAGGTTCTAAGAAGTTGATGGTTTGCGCTACTGCTTCGCAGGTGGTTGGATTGACTTCAACGGTGACTACAACTTCTATCCTAAGACTATGCAGGAAGATCCTGCTAATGGCGAGATGTTGTTCTTTGCTGGTACAATTCGTCAAGCTACCCCTCAATTCGAAACAACAGGTATCGACTGCGAATTCACTATTCCATCAGACGCTAAGCCAGGTTCGAGCCGTTTGCGCATCGTATTCTCTGACGCATGGTTTGCAGGCGACTTCCTCCCGTCAGGTCTCCACAACAAGGGCTTCTCAATGGATTTCAGTGTAGAGATTACAGGTAACAACCCAGGACGTAAACCTGCAGCTGACATCCACGATCAGGCGTAGCTGACGAGCCAGAGATGCTCCAGGGTGGTGTTGTTGACGCTATCAACTCTGCAAGCCAGGGTGTTTCTAAGGTAGAGGCAGCTGAGGGCAAGTTCAACTTCCAGAACGTAGAGAAGGCTTGGGTTTACGATGCAAGCGGCGTACTCGTGAAGTACCTCGTTAACCCGACATCGTTCGACGCTCAGCAGCTCGCTTCAGGCGTTTACCTCGTGAAGATGCAGAACGGCAACATCATCCGTTCGCAGAAGCTCGTTAAGTAAAAGTAAAAGAGTAAAAGAGTAAAAAGCCCCTCCCAACCCTCCCCGTCGGGGAGGGCTAAGGATAGCTTAAAGAGGCTTGGTTCGGCTTAGCTTCCTCGGCTTAGAAAGACTTAAGAAGGCTTAGTTCGGCTTAGGCAAAACAACAATAAAAGGCGCAACCGCACGGGTTGCGCCTTTTTTAGTAGCAAAACTGCGCATTTGTTTGTTTTTCTCATCGCAAAAGTGTAGTTTTGCAGAATAAAACCCTAAGGAGCATGACAGAGAAAAACGAAAGAAGGTTGCCAGTTGGCTTGCAGTCTTTTACAGAAATCCGAAGAAAGAAGTATTTGTATGTTGACAAGACCGATATTATTTGGAATCTTGCCAACAAAAACAAAAAGTACAATTACTTGAGTCGTCCACGTCGATTTGGAAAGTCGGTGTTGGTAGACACGCTTCAAGCCTATTTCGAAGGTAGGAGAGAGCTGTTTGAGGGTTTAAAGATAATGCAGTTGGAGAAAGACTGGGTGAATCGTCCGGTCGTACGTTTAGATATGAGTCTTGGAGGAGCTGATGAGCAGGCTCTGCGTTCGTATCTGGATATGGCATTTCGTGATTACGAAAAGGCGTGGAATGTGGAAACGGTTTCGGGGTATTCTCTTGCAAACAGATTCCATAATATCATTGTCAGTGCATATAAAAAAACGGGTGAGCAGGTGGCTATCCTAATAGATGAATACGACTCTCCGTTGCAGCATTCGTGGCACACACCTGATCATGAAGCCTGTACCTCTGTTTATCGCGAAGTGTTTGCAGTGCTTAAAGCCGACGACCAGTATGAGCGTTTTGTCTTTCTTACAGGCATAACCAAGTTTACGCAAATATCGCTCTTCTCGGTTCTAAACAATATAAGCAATATCAGTTTTGAGGCTCCATACGCAGCTGTTTGTGGTATAACAAAGTCGGAGATAAAAGAGTACTTCCGACCAGAGATAGCAAGTATGGCAGAGCAAAATGGTTGGACGGAGGATGATACTGTGCAGCACTTGAAGGACTACTATGACGGCTATCATTTTAGTCATAATAATATGGTAGATGTGTTCAATCCGTTCAGTCTGATAAATGCTTTGGCTGATGGCGAGCTGCGCAACTATTGGGCAGCATCGGGTGCTACATCGTTACTGCCGAAATTCGTTGACGACATGGAAATAAGATTGAATGACTTCGACCACAGTGCACTGCCAAGTACAATAATAGAGACTTCGGATGTAACGGGTGGTGGTGCAGAGTTGTTCCTTTATCAGTCGGGTTATCTTACAATAAAAGGATATGACGAGGGCGTTTATTTCCTTGGTATTCCTAATCAAGAAGTTCGTCAGTCGCTCAATAGTATTGTGCTTCCGGCGTTGGCGATGCGCCGTAATGGTGACATCCAGTCTGCACAAGCCATGCTTACGGTGCATCTTCGCAATGGCAATTTGCCTGAGGCGAAGAAATTGCTGAAGGCTTTAATAGCAGACGTTCCATACAGTAACAAGAAACTTGCGAGTATGGATATGGAGGAACGCTATCGCTTGATTATGAGCACTATCTTCAATGCTATAGGCTTCCGTGTGGAAGTGGAGCATATGCTCTCAACGGGCAGGATAGACATCGTTGTGGAAACACCGCGTATCATTTATGTCATGGAGTTGAAGCTATCGAACAATGGTGGTATTTCTGCTGCCGAACAACAGATATGTGAAAATCGCTATATAGAGCCTTTCAAGGCAGACGGACGTAAGGTTATAGCCCTTGCTGTTGAACTCGATGCTATGGGCAAGGGACTTGTAGATTGGAAAGTTTGCCAAAGCAATTGAGAGAGTTTTTGTTCTATTGGCGTGAATAAATAAAAACAAAGAAAAAATGAACAAAACAGTAATTCTAACGCTTACAGCAGCAGCCCTGCTGTCGACAACCGACGCTATGGCACAGTTGAAATATCCGGCAACGGCGAAGGACAACACCGTTGACGAGTACTTCGGAGAGAAGGTGGCAGACCCGTATCGCTGGTTGGAGAACGACACGAGCGCAGCCACGGCAGAGTGGGTGAGAGAGGAAAACCTCGTGAGCCGGAAGTATCTCGACAACATACCCATGCGCAAGGCGATACTGAAGCGCCTGAAGGAGACCGCTAACTACGAGAAGCGCGGCATGACATTCGAGCGCGGCGGCAAGTGGTACGCCTACCGCAACGACGGACTGCAGAACCAGTCGGTGCTCTACCAGATGGACAGCTACGACGCGCCCGTCAGCGAGTGGCGCGTGTGGCTCGACCCGAACACGCTGAGCACCGACGGCACGGTGGCGCTGAAGAGCACCACATTCTCGCACGACGGCAAGTATATGGCGTATGTCATCTCGCGCAACGGATCGGACTGGGAGGAGATATACGTGAAGGACGTGGCGACGGGCAAGACGCTCGATGACCATATCGTGTGGGCGAAGTTCACGAAAGCCACATGGGTGGGCGACGGCTTCTACTACAGTGCCTACGACGCACCCGAGAAAGGCAAGGAGACATCAGCCAAGAACGCCGTGCAGAAGATATACTACCACCGCATAGGTACACCGCAGAGCGACGACCGCCTGTTCTATCAGAACCCGTCGCAGCCGCTGCGCTTCTACGAGGTGAGCGTGAACAAGGAGGAAACCGTGATGTACCTCACTGAGGCAGGCATGGACAACGGCAACAACCTCTATGTGCGCGACATGAGGCAGGCAGACGCACAGTTCATACAGATGTGCTCCGACCCACAATATATATATACGCCTGTGGAGACCGTTGGCAACCGCATGTACATACTCACAAACGCCGGTGCACCGAAGTACCGACTCATGGTGGCAGACGTGAGCAACCCGCTACGCCGACTGGAAAGAACTGGTGGGCGAGGGCGAGAGCGTGCTCGAGGACGTGACGTTTACCGCTGACAACCGCATGATACTGCAGTACGCCAAGGACAACTGCAACCAGCTTTACGTGTACGACACCGACGGCAACCGACTCAGTGAGATTGAGCTACCCACATTCGGCACAACATCCGTGAGCGGTGCACGCGGACAGAAAGAATTGTTCTACTCGTTCACATCGTACACCACACCAGGTGCCATCTACAGCTACGATATGGCTACGGCGAAGAGCACGCTGCTGTCTACGCCGAAGCTCGCATTCCGCACACAGGACTACGTTACGGAGATGCTTTTCTACACCTCGAAGGACGGCACACGCGCTCCGCTCTTCATCACGCACAAGAAGGGGCTGAAGCTGAACGGCAAGAACCCGCTGCTGCTCTACGGCTACGGCGGCTTCAACGTGACGTACAAACCACACTTCCTGTCGAACATGATTCCGTTCATGGAGCGCGGCGGCGTATATGTTCACGCCGTGCTGCGCGGTGGCGGTGAGTATGGCGAGCAGTGGCACGTGCAGGCACGAAGCTGCAGAAGCAGAACGTGTTCGACGACTTCATCTCGGCTGCCGAATTCCTTATTAATAAAGGCTACACCTCAAAGAACTATCTCGCCATACAGGGCGGAAGCAACGGCGGACTCCTCGTCGGAGCCTGTATGACGCAGCGCCCCGACCTCTTCCGCGTCTGTCTGCCCGCAGTAGGCGTTATGGATATGTTGCGCTATCATAAGTTCACCATCGGCTGGAACTGGGCACCCGACTACGGCACATCGGAGGATTCGAAGGAGATGTTTGAGTATCTCAGAGCCTACTCGCCGCTTCACACGCTGAAGCCCGGCGTGCATTATCCGGCTACGCTCGTCACCACAGCCGACCACGACGACCGCGTGGTGCCAGCCCACTCGTTCAAGTTTGCGGCACGCCTGCAGGAGTGTCAGGGCGGCACGGCTCCGGTGCTCATCAGTATCGGCGTGAACGCCGGACACGGCGGAGGAAAGCCGTTGGCAAAACGACTCGAAGAGACTGCAGATGCCATCAGCTTCACGCTCTGGAACATGGGTGTGAAGAAATAATCATGGAATAAGGCAAGAGGGAACACGCCCGACAGGGCATCAAGAACAAACAGAGAAAAACAAGATGGTACCACAGGAATATCAGAAGTTCTACTTGAAAGACGTGACGTTCGTCAATCTGATGATGCGTCGCATATACAACGTGCTCATCGTGGCAAACCCCTACGACGCGTTCATGCTCGAGGACGACGGACGCGTGGAGGAGAAGATATACAACGAGTATGTGGAGCTCGGTCTGCGCTATCCGCCTACGTTCACACAGGTGAGCACCACGGAGGAGGCGCGACAGGTGCTGCGCACCATGCACATCGACCTCGTCATCTGTATGCCGGGCAACGCTGACAACGACGCATTCAGCGTGGCGCGTGACATAAAGGCGGAGTTCCCACATATGCACTGCATAGTGCTCACGCCCTTCTCGCATGGCATCACGAAGCGCATGGAGAACGAAGACCTCTCCATCTTCGACTACGTGTTCTGCTGGCTCGGCAACACCAACCTCATTCTCTCCATTATCAAGCTGATAGAGGACAAGATGAACCTTGAGCACGACATCGACGAGGGTGGCGTGCAGATGATATTGTTGGTGGAGGACAGCATACGCTTCTACAGCTCCATACTGCCCAACCTCTACAACTACATACTCGCGCAGAGCAAGCGCTTCTCTACCGAGGCACTCAACCGCCACGCTGCTTCGCTGCGTATGCGTGGCAGACCGAAAGTGGTGTTGGCACGCAACTATGAGGAGGCGATGGCACTCTACGAACGCTACTCGGACAACGTGCTCGGCGTGATTAGCGACGTGCGCTTCCCCATACACGGCGTGAAGGACAGCGAGGCGGGTCTGAAGTTGATGCGCGAGATAAGAAAAACCGACCCCTACCTGCCGCTGATACTCGAAAGCTCGGAGTCGGAGAACCGCGCAAAGGCAGAGGCGGAAGGCTTCCGCTTCGTAGATAAAAACTCGAAGAAGATGTCGCTCGACCTGCATAAGATGCTCGAGGAACACCTCGGCTTCGGCGACTTCATCTTCCGCGACCCGAAGACAAAGGCGGAGATAATGCGCATCCACTCGCTGAAGGAACTGCAGGACAACATATTCAAGATTCCCGACGACTCGATGCTCTACCACATCTCGCGCAACCACATGAGCCGCTGGCTGTCGGCGCGTGCCATCTTCCCCGTGTCGATGTTTCTGAAGACCGTGACGTGGGAGCGACTGAAGGATATCACAGCCCACCGCGAGATTATCTTCGACGCCATTGTGCAGTACCGCCACATGAAGAATATTGGCGTGGTGGCGGTGTTCGACCGCATGAAGTTCGATGCTTACTCCCACTTCGCACGCATCGGCGACGGCTCGCTCGGCGGAAAGGGTAGAGGCTTGGCGTTCCTCGACAACATCATCAAGACACATCCCGAATTCAACTTACTGGAGGGAGCCACTGTGCAGATACCGCGCACCGTGGTGCTCTGCACCGATGTGTTCGACCAGTTCATGGAGCAGAACAACCTCTACCAAATAGCACTCAGCGATGCCTCGGATGACGACATACTGCGCCACTTCCTGCGTGCGCAGCTGCCCGACTCGCTCATAGCCGACTTCTTCACGTTCTTCGAGGCAGTGAAGAGTCCGATAGCCATACGCTCGTCGTCGCTGCTCGAAGATGCCCACTATCAGCCATTCGCCGGCATCTACTCTACGTACATGATTCCGTACCTCGACGACAAGTATGCCATGCTTGAGATGTTGGCGTGCGCCATAAAAGGTGTCTATGCCTCGGTCTACTATCGCGACTCGAAAGCTTACATGACAGCCACGAGCAATGTCATCGACCAGGAGAAGATGGCGGTGATACTGCAGGAAGTGGTGGGCAAGCAGTTCGACGGACGCTACTACCCGAACATATCGGGCGTGCTACGCTCGCTCAACTACTACCCAATAGGCGACGAGCGTGCTGAGGATGGTATCGCCTCGCTCGCGCTGGGCTTGGGCAAGTATATCGTCGACGGCGGACAGACGCTGCGCGTGTCGCCATACCATCCGCACCAGGTGTTGCAGACTTCCGAACTGGAGACGGCACTGCGCGAGACGCAGACACGCTTCTACGCTCTCGACACGCGGCACGTGAGCAACGACTTCAAGGTGGACGATGGTTTTAATATCCTAAATCTGAAGGTGAAGGAGGCAGAGCGCGACAACTCGCTCAACTTTATCGCCTCGACCTACGACCCCTACGACCAGGTGATACGCGACGGACTGTACGAAGGTGGCAGAAAGGTGATATCGTTCGCCGGAGTGCTGCAGCAGGGCGTGTTCCCACTGCCCGAGCTGCTGCAGATGTCGATGCGCTTCGGTGCAGAGGCTATGCGCCGACCGGTAGAGATAGAGTTCGCATGTAACCTCAACGCCGACCGCACTGGGTCGCTCTACCTGCTGCAGATACGCCCCATTGTCGATCAGAAGCAGATGCTCGACGAAGACCTCGCGGCGATACCTGACGACCGCTGTCTGCTGCGCTCGCACAACTCGCTCGGGCATGGTGTGACGGAAGACGTGACCGACGTGGTGTACGTGAAGACCGACGACCGCTTCTCGGCTGCCAACAACCCGACGATAGCACGCGAAATAGAAAAACTGAACAAGGAATATCTCGACCGCGGCACAAACTACGTGCTTGTAGGTCCGGGCAGATGGGGTTCGAGCGATTCGTGGTTGGGCATACCCGTGAAGTGGCCGCATATATCGGCAGCGCGTGTCATCGTGGAGGTGGCGCTGAAGAACTACCGCGTAGACCCAAGTCAGGGCACTCACTTCTTCCAAAATCTCACATCGTTCGGTGTGGGCTACTTCACCATCGACGAAAACCGCAACGATGGCTGCTTCCACAAGGCTGCGCTCGACGCAATGCCGACTGTAGAAGAAACAGAACACGTGCGCGTGGTGCGCTTCGAGAAAGGACTAAGAATAATGATGGATGGAAAGAAAGGTGAAGGAGTGATTGCCGCTATATGATAAAGCGATGCCCATAGGGGGTGCAGCAGTCTCTGCTGCACCAACCAAGCAGTTGGTACACTTCTTGGTTGGTGTGTTTCTTGGTTGGTGTGTTTCTTGGTTGGTGCAGTTCTTGGTTGGTTGGTGCACTTGAGACAAGTGCACCCCCTGTGGTGTGGTCGGCTTACTTAACAGCGATGCACTCTACTTCGACCAAAGCGTTCTTCGGCAGAGTCTTCACTGCGACTGCAGAGCGAGCCGGGAACGGCTGTGAGAAGAATTCGGCGTAAACCTCGTTCATGGCAGCAAAGTCAGCCATGTCGCTGAGGAATACAGTAGTCTTGACAACATGCTGCAGGTCGGTACCTGCTTCCTCGAGGATGTGCTTAGCGTTGGTGAGCGACTGGCGTGTCTGCTCCTTTACGCCGCCCTCTGCGAATGCGCCTGTTGCAGGGTCGATAGGCAACTGGCCCGATGCGAATACCATGCCGTTAGCCTCTACAGCCTGTGAGTACGGACCGATAGCTGCTGGCGCTTTCTCTGTGTTAATCTGTTTGTTCATAGTTCTTTTGGGTTTAAAATGTTATTGTTAGTCTTTTTTACTTTAGCAGGAGACAAGTGCCCCCTCTTCCTGCTGCAAAAGTACACTAAAAACTGGAGAAAACGAAACTTTTGTGCTTGTTAAATAATTCTAAATATTCGTTGCTACTTATTGCATATCACTTCTATATAATAAAAAATGTGTAATTTTGCAGACCGATTATTTGGGGATACACTTAGAGTCCCCTGCATGAGGGTGTTAATAGCGTTTGTCGAAAAGGCCAGACGGCGTGGTTAGTGAATCGCTCGTGCAAGAAAAATAAATGTTTTTTAGTAGTAATATTTTAATTAAAAAAATGAACACTTTAAGTTACAAGACTATTTCCGTTAACAAGGAAACAGCTAAGAAGGAGTGGGTGGTTATCGATGCCACAGACCAGGTTGTAGGTCGTCTCTGCTCTAAGGTAGCAAAGCTCATCCGCGGAAAGTACAAGCCTACTTTCACTCCGCACGTAGACTGCGGTGACAACGTTATTATCATCAACGCTGCTAAGGCAGTTTTCACAGGTAAGAAGGAAACTGACAAGGTCTACACACGTTATACTGGCTATCCTGGTGGACAGCGCTTCAACACTCCGGCAGAGCTCCGCAAGCGTCCGGACGGTATGGACAAGATTATCCGTCACGCTGTGAAGGGTATGCTCCCGAAGGGTCCGCTCGGTCGTCGTCTTCTCGACAACCTCTATATCTATGACGGTACAGAGCACAAGCACGAGGCACAGCAGCCGAAGGCTATCGATATTAACCAGTATAAATAAAGCATAAGACATGGAAATGATTAATGCAATTGGTCGCCGTAAGAGTGCCGTAGCTCGTGTATATCTCACAGAGGGCACCGGTAAGATCACTATCAATAAGGAAGAACTCACAAAGTATTTCCCATCAGCAATCCTGCAGTACGTTGTTAAGCAGCCGCTGCTCCTGCTCGGTGTGGAAGAGAAATATGACATCAAGGTAAACCTCGACGGTGGCGGCTTCACAGGTCAGAGCCAGGCTCTTCGCCTCGCTATCGCTCGCGCACTCGTTAAGGTTAACGCTGAGGACAAGAAGACTCTCAAGGTACAGGGCTTCCTCACACGCGACGCTCGTGAGGTTGAACGTAAGAAGCCGGGTCAGCCGAAGGCACGCCGTCGCTTCCAGTTCAGCAAGCGTTAATATCAAACAGTCTTGGTGTCTTTCTATGCTGCTGCTTGATGCGGCGGCTTAGAATGCTCCGGACAACGTTTAGCATCCAAACTCGCGAGACCGAACATTCGTTACTCGTGGGCTGGTTCAATTCAACTCAAAGGAAAGTAAACAATTTTAACAAACAAAGAAAATGTCAAGAACTAATTTTGACCAGTTGTTAGAGGCAGGCTGTCACTTTGGCCACCTCCGTCGTAAGTGGAATCCGGCAATGGCTCCTTATATCTTCATGGAGCGCAATGGTATTCATATCATCGATTTGCACAAGACCGTAGCTAAGGTTGACGAGGCTGCAGAGGCTCTCAAGCAGATCGCAAAGTCAGGCAAGAAGATCCTGTTCGTCGCTACTAAAAAACAAGCTAAGGACGTAGTTGCTGAGAAAGCAGCGAGCGTAAACATGCCTTACGTTATCGAGCGTTGGCCGGGCGGTATGCTCACCAACTTCCCGACAATCCGCAAGGCTGTTAAGAAAATGGCGAACATCGACAAGCTCATGAACGACGGTACATTCTCAAAGCTCTCTAAGCGTGAGCTTCTGCAGGTGACACGTCAGCGCGCTAAGCTGGAGAAGAACCTCGGTTCTATCGCTGACTTGACTCGCCTCCCGAGCGCTTTGTTCGTTGTCGACGTGATGAAGGAGAACATCGCAGTGCGCGAGGCTAACCGCCTCGGTATCCCTGTGTTCGCTATGGTCGACACCAACTCTGACCCACGCAACATCGACTACATCATCCCAGCTAACGACGACGCTAAGGATTCTATCGACGTAGTTCTCTCAGCTTGCTGCGGTGCTATCGCAGAAGGTCTTGAGGAGCGCAAGGTAGAGAAGGCTGACGAGAAGGCTGCTGCTGAGCAGAAGGAGGGCAAGGCTCCTCGCAAGGCTCGCAAGGAAGAGGCTGAGGCTGCTGAGTAAGCAACTATAATACATATAAATCGGAAATTCTTTAATTCGTAAATCAAGATTTTGGAATGGAGAATTTCGATTTTAGGTTAAAAAGCAATCAATCATCAATAATTAATAATTAATTAATAACTTAAGAAAAATGGCTGTTTCAATTGAAGACATCAAGAAACTTCGCGCTATGACAGGTGCTGGTCTTGCAGACGTAAAGAAGGCTCTGACAGAGGCAGAAGGTGATTTCGATAAGGCAAAGGATTTGCTCCGTGAGCGTGGACTCGCTATCGCTGCAAAGCGTTCTGACCGCGAGACATCTAACGGTTGCGTACTCGTTAAGAAGGTAGGCAGTTTCGCTGCTATCATCGCTCTCAAGTGTGAGACTGACTTCGTGGCTAACGGTGCTGACTTCATCAAGCTCACATCTGATATCCTCGATGCTGCTATCGCTGCTAAGGCTCAGACTCTCGACGAGGTTAAGGCTTTGGCTCTCGGCGAGTCTGACGTTCAGGCTGCTGTTACAGCACGTTCAGGTATCACTGGCGAGAAGATGGAGCTCGACGGCTACTGCGTACTCGAGGGTGAGAACGTAGAGGTTTACGACCACATGAACAAGCACACTCTCTGCACAATGGTGCAGCTCAACAAGGAGAACGCTGAGGTAGGTCACAAGATCGCTATGCAGGTAGCTGCTATGAAGCCGCTCGCACTCGACGAAAGCTCAATCTCTGAGGATATGAAGAACGAGGAGTTCAAGGTAGCTGTTGAGAAGACTAAGGAAGAGCTCGTAGAGAAGGCAGTGAACGCTGCTCTCCACAAGGCTGGTCTCAACCCGAACCACTTCGACTCTGAGGATCACATCGAGTCTAATCAGGGCAAGGGCTGGATCACAGCAGAGGACGTAGCTAAGTTCCGCGATATCAAGGAGACTGTAGGCGCTGAGGCTACAGCTAAGCTCAACCCGACAATGATTGAGAACATCGCTAAGGGTCGCGTTGCAAAGTTCCTCAAGGAGGTTTGCCTCGTTAACCAGGAGTTCCAGTTCGGCGACGAAGCTAAGCAGAACGTTGCTGGCTATCTCAAGTCTCAGGACAAGGATCTGAAGATCGTTGCTTACAAGCGCTTCACTCTTGCTGCTGAGTAATTAGAGAAATCAATTACGCATAATTAATATTGGAGCCGTAGAGGGTGAATAGCCTTCTGCGGCTTTTTAATTTTCATTGCTTATGAAGATATTTGCTGTAGGTATGAACTACCTCGAACACAATAAAGAGCTGCATGGTGCGTTATATAAACCAGAGGAGCCCGTTATCTTTACAAAAGCCGACTCGGCACTGCTGAAGGATCACAAGCCCTTCTTCATCCCCGATCACCTCGGACGCATCGACTATGAGACTGAGCTTGTTGTGCGCATTTCGCGCCTCGGCAAGACTATCTCTGAGCGTTTCGCTCCGCGTTATTACGATGCCGTGACGGTGGGCATCGACTTCACCGCACGCGAGTTGCAGAAGAAGTTGCGCGCCGAGGGTAAGCCGTGGGAACTGTGCAAGGGCTTTGATGGTTCGGCTGCGATAGGCGACTGGGTGCCGTTGGAGAAGTTCCGCGACGTGCAGGCAATCCATTTCCACCTCGACATCAACGGCAAGACCGTGCAGGAGGGATGCACCAGCGACATGCTCTATCGTGTAGACGAGCTGATCGCGTACATCTCGCAGTTCTTCACGCTGAAGACCGGCGATATTCTATTCACTGGTACACCCGCAGGCGTGGGTCCGGTGAACATCGACGACAAGCTGGAGGGCTACCTTGAAGACCGCAAAGTGCTGGAGTTCAGCTGCAAGTAGAACTGCAGGGGAAGTTCTCCCACAGAATACACAGATGTCACGGAAGGGACTGCTAAGATATTCTTCCACAGATGTCACGGAAGGGACTGCTAAGATATTCTCCCACAGATGTCACAGATGTACACAGATATATGAGGGTATGGCATCCCTGCCATGCCCACGCAGCCATCCAAACTTCTGTGAGTTCTGTGAATTCCGTGGGTGTACTTACACCAAACATCTGTGTTCATCCGTGAAATCCGTGGGAGTATAAACGTTCTTGTAGGACACACGGCACTATCCGTTGGATAACGCGGTTCCTAACACTTGTGGAAACAAATAAAGAAAAGACATGAAATTACGCCATACCATATTAATGCTGCTGACAGTCTGCACAGTGCTACCCGCAAGCGCCCAGCAGTTCTTCCACCTCACAGCCGATGAGCTGCGTGTCGATACCTTGTACGCACCGCAGTTCACACACGTCACGCCTCTGCCCGAAGCGTGGCGCGACTCCGTGTACACCGTCAGCGTTGTCTATCCGGAGTATGCGGATATGCGAGCTACGGATGTGGCGAACTACAAGCGCATCGAGAGCGAGCTGCCCGACGCAGAGCCACGTGTGGAGACCCACGTGACGTACGACCGCAAGCGAGCGTCGCTCCTCACCACCGTCAACCCCGTGGTGTACCGCGACGGACGCTACAGGCAGCTCGTGAGCTTCATGTTGCGCTGCGAGGCACGTGCCAAGGACGACGTGCACCGCAAGGCGGCGTTGAGCGCAGGAGCCGTGCGTGCCGATGCTCAGGTGAACGTGTGGGACACGCTGCCTGCGGCAAAACGCTATGCCAAGCAGAGCGTACTACGCGAGGGACGTTGGGCGAAGATAAGTGTGGCAGAGTCGGGCATTTATCAGCTCACCTCGGCACTCGTGCGTCAGGCAGGCTTCACCGATATTAATAAGGTGAAGATATATGGATATGGCGGAAATCTAATCAACGAGACACTCGAAGCGAAAGACCTCGTGGAGCAGGATGACCTGAAGGAAGTGCCCACCTGCGAGGTGGATGGCAAGCGACTCTTCTACGCTCGTGGTCCAGTGTCGTGGGAGACCGAAACTGCCGAACGCCGAACGCGCAACTACTACTCAAACTATGGCTATTACTTCCTCACCGAGGACACATCGTCTGAGCCTGCGAAGGTAGACTACGACACGTTCGTCGCTTCGTTCTACCCCTCACCCGACTTCTATCACGACCTGCATGAGCAGGATGGCTACTCATGGTACAAGGGTGGACGCAACTTCTTCAGTGCGCAGCAGGTATCGCAAGGCTCATACATGACTGTCGACATCCCTGAGAACCCCAACGCCACGAAGGGCAATCTCTACGTTGTGGTAACGTCGAGCAACTACTGCAAGGTGCAAGTGGAGTACAACGACTCCATCGTGGGCACGTTGCAGACCTCTAACTCCAACAATAGTTACATCTACGGCTGCGAGAGTCGTGGCACCTACCGCGTACCAGCCGTGAAGGGCACGGCGAAGGTGAAGCTCTCGGTGCTTAGCGGTTCTAATCCGATGCGCCTCGACATGGTGTCGATGGCGTGGAACAAGCCGCGCCCACTGCCCGACCTCAAGACTGCTACCTTCCCCGTACCTAATTACGTGTACAACATAATGAACCAGAACCACCATGCCGACCCACAAGCCGACTTGGTGATTATCATACCTACGTCGCAGAAACTGCTGAAGCAGGCGCAGCGACTGAAGGCGTTCCACGAGCAGCACGACTCGATGACGGTGAACCTTGTGCCTGCCGACGAACTCTATAATGAGTTCTCGAGTGGTACCCCCGATGCTTCGGCGTACCGCCGCTACATGAAGATGCTCTACGACCGTTCCACTGGCGAGAACGACCGTCCGAAGTACTTGTTGCTCTTCGGCGACTGTCTGTGGGACAACCGCATGATTACATCTCACAACACGGGTAAGAGCACCGACGACTATCTCTTGGCGTTCGAGAGCGAGACTCATACGACCGTCGTGTCTGCTACATCGACGACAGCTTCCATGCTATGCTCGACGACGGCGAAGGTTTGAAACCGATGTATGTCGACAAACTCGACATCGGCGTGGGACGTTTCCCCGTAGTGAGCGATGCGGAGGCGAAGATAATGGTGGACAAGACCATCAACTACGCCGAGAATAGCAACGGCGGTTCGTGGCAGAACACGATAATGTTCATGGGCGATGACGGCGATAGCAATCTGCACATGAAGGATGCCAATCTTGTAGCTAACCAAGTGGCAGCGGCACATCCGCAGTATGTTGTGAAGAAGGTGATGTGGGATGCCTACAAGATGCAGGCTGGTGCCGCGGGCAATAGCTATCCCGAGGTGACGAACGTCGTAAAGAAGCAACAGCAGCAGGGCGCACTCATCATGGATTATGCAGGACACGGCTCCGAGATACTTATCTCGCACGAGAAGGTGCTTGGCATAAGCGACTTCGCTGAGTTCACCAATAAGAACATGCCACTATGGGTGACAGCCTCGTGCGATATCATGCCGTTCGACAACGGTGAGGCTACTATCGGCGAGACGGCACTGCTCAACTCTAAGGGCGGAGCAATGGCGTTCTATGGTACCACGCGCACCGTGTATGCTTCGTACAACACCACGCTCAACTCGGCGTTTATGAAACATGTACTCACCTATGAGACTGACGGCAAACCGATAGCCCTCGGCGAGGCTGTGCGCCGTGCGAAGAACGAAATGAACGGAAAGAGTCTGGCAGAAAACTCGCTGCAGTACTCGTTGCTCGGCGACCCTGCACTACGTCTGCATCTGCCCACAGCGCACATCATTATCGACTCTATCAACGGGGTCGACCTGACAAAGGCGAACGCTGAGGTGGCGATGAAGGCAGGTTCGCTCGTCACCATAGCCGGACACGTGGAGAACAACGACGACTTCAACGGCATCGTATCGCTCACGGTGCGCGACAATCTCGAAACAATCACTTGCCATCTCAATCAGCCTAAGGAGGCTGACGAGGCGTTCGAGTACACCGACCGCACGAAGACAATCTTCTCGGGCGACGACCGCATCACTAACGGACGCTTCTCAATGACGTTCGCAGTGCCGAAGGATATCAACTACTCCAATCAGTCGGGACTCATCAACGCCTTCGCCATCAACGACGACCACACGCTCACGGCGCATGGCTACAGCGAGCGTTTCATGGTGGGCGGCAGCGACATAGCGCAGAACGACTCCGTCGGTCCGTCGATATACTGCTATCTCAACTCGCCCTCGTTCAGCAACGGCGACCGCGTGAACTCTACGCCTTACTTCGTGGCTGAACTGAAGGATAAGGACGGCATTAACGCCTCGGGAGCTGGCATCGGACACGACATGCAGCTCATCATCGACGGCAAGATGGAGATGACCTACTCGCTCAACGATAACTTCCAGTACGACTTTGGTTCGTACACCTCCGGCTCCACATATTATAATATACCGCAACTGGAGGTGGGACCGCACAAACTGCAGTTCCGTGCGTGGGACATTCTGAACAACTACTCCACAGCCGAGCTTACGTTCCACGTCGTTCAGAGTCAGAAGCCGTCGTTCTCGATAGGCTGCACCAATAACCCTGCGCGCGAGCAGACGACATTCATCATCAGTCACGACCGTACGGGCGCAGAACTTGGTGTCATCATCGACGTGTTCGACGTGAGCGGACGCCTCCTCTGGCGACACGAGGAGAGCGGCGTGAGTGCTACAAGTACCTACACCGTGCCCTGGGATCTGACCATCGATGGAGGCTCGCGCTTGCAGACCGGAGTGTATCTCTACCGCGTTCACCTCACCTCTGAAGGCTCCACACGCATATCGAAAGCCAAGAACTTATCGTTGTAGGCAATAATTAAGCAGTTCGGGCGTTATAATAACGGGCGCGTCGGTCGTTACGTACAACGCAGTACGCCCGAAATATAATAATAACAAAGAAGATGAAACTAACACAGAAGTTGGCGGCACTACTCTTCGCCGCACTCATTACGCTGCCTGCAGCCGCTCAGGAGAAGCAGGATATGTTCCGACCGGAGACCTCGTCGGTGACTTCGCAGTCGATAGCACCTGACGCACGCGCGGCGGTATGGGCGACATCGGTGCGGCTACAGACCCCGACGTAGTGTCGCAGTACTGGAACCCGGCTAAGTATCCGTTCACCATCTCGCGCGCCGGCGTGTCGCTCAACTACACCCCGTGGTTGCGCCGCATCGTGAGCGACATTGATCTTGCCTATCTCGCAGGCTACTATCGCATCGGCGACTACTCTGCCGTATCGGCATCGTTGCGCTACTTCTCGCTCGGTGAGGTGTACACCAATATGGGTGCTACAGACGACAACTCGATGACCATCAATCCGTATGAGATGTCGCTCGACGTGGCTTACTCTATCATGCTCAGCGAGAAGTTCTCTATCGCTGCTGCTGTGCGTTGGATCTACTCCGACCTTACCTACGACTATACGTCGGACACGTCGCCAGGCTCGGCATTCGCCGTAGACCTCGCTGCCTACTATCAGAACTATATCAACATCGGACAGCGCGAGTGTCAGCTCGGTTTTGGTCTGAACATGTCGAACATCGGTTCGAAGATCAACTTCGGTGGCACCGACGAGTCGGAGTTTATCCCTGCCAACCTGCGTCTCGGTGCGTCGCTGATGATTCCGCTCGACGAGTACAACCGCATCACCATCGCTGCCGATGCCAACAAGCCGCTCGTGCCCACCATGCCGGTGAAGAACGATGGCGAGACAAACGAGGAGTTCGAGCAGCGCAAGCGTAAGGACTACTACGACCTCTCGTCAATCAGTGGTGTGTTCAAGAGCTTCGGCGACGCACCTGGCGGATTTAAGGAGGAGATGCAGGAGATACGCTGGAGCCTTGGTGCCGAGTATGTCTACAACGATAAGTTCTCGGTGCGTGCCGGCTACCACCACGAGTCGGAGAACAAGGGTAATCGCAAGTACTTCACCGTGGGCGCAGGCTTCCGCATGAGCGTCTTCTCGCTCGATGCCGGTTACGTCATCGCCACCGCAAAGTCGAATCCGCTCGATCAGACGCTGCGCTTCTCGCTGTCGTTCGATATGGACGGAATAAAGGATCTCTTCAAGCGTAGATAATATGAAGATAAGAACCGGATTAGGATATGATGTCCACAAACTGGTGGAGGGTCGCGAGCTGTGGCTCGGCGGTATCCGCCTCGACTACGAACTCGGCTTGCTCGGACATAGCGACGCCGACGTGCTCATCCACGCCATTTGCGATGCACTGCTCGGTGCTGCCAATATGCGTGACATTGGTTACCACTTCCCCGATACGGCTGCCGAGACGCTCAACGTCGATAGTAAGATACTGCTGCGCAAGACCGTCGACCTCATCGCTACCAAGGGCTACCGCATCGGTAACGTAGACGCTACGGTGTGTGCCGAGCGTCCGAAGCTCAATCCGCACATACCTGAGATGCAACGCTGCCTCTCCGACGTGATGCAGACCGACATCGACAACGTATCAATCAAGGCAACAACTACAGAGAAGCTCGGCTTCACCGGTCGTATGGAGGGCATCTCCGCCTACGCCACCGTGCTCATCGAAAAGGACTAATGTAGGAGGGTATGGCATCCTTGCCATACCCACGCAGCTAACTCTCAGCTGCACTAACCAAGCTGATTTTCTCCCACAGAATTCACAGAATTCACAGAACCTTCTCGCTGTGATTTTCTCCCACAGATTTCACAGATCTGCACAGAACCTTCTTGTAGAGAAGGGCTCCCACAGATTCACTGATTTGCACAGAACCTTCTCGCTGTGATTTTCTCCCACAGAATTCACAGAATTCACAGAACCTTCTTACTGTGATTTTCTCCCACAGATTTCACAGATCTGCACAGAACCTTCTTGTAGAGAAGGGTCTCCCACAGATAGCACGGATTTACACAGATGTAGGAGGGTATGGCATCCTGCCGTACCCACGCAACCATTAACGCAACCAACCATCTGTGTTGATCAGTGCAATACGTGGGAGAACTGTATTCCCACAGAACGCAGAATTCATAGAATTCCAAACACGCACCATCTGTGAGAATCTGTGACATCTGTGGGAGTTTCTTCTCAGCAAAACACCCTAAAATGCAACAAAAACAAACTTTTTTTGAAAAAACTTGTAGAAACATTTGGTGGTTTCACAAAAAAGCCATACCTTTGCACTCGCTTTAAGGAACTAAGCAATACTTTAAAGCAACCGATACAATATATCGGGCGTTTAGCTCAGCTGGTTTAGAGCATCTGCCTTACAAGCAGAGGGTCGGCGGTTCGAATCCGTCAACGCCCACAGGGGTGTTTCCTCGTGGTCCTTCGGGACTGCGGGGATTTTTTTGTCTGGGGGTATAGTTATCTCAGGGGGGCAGTTGTCTCCGCTCGGCTTTGCCGCTTGCCAGAGCAAGAACTGCACCGATATTTTTAAAACGCATACTTCTTTGTTGGAGGGCGTGTCAAAACTCCCAATATAAATAACTAAAAACTCGTTGTACGTTCTTATGTGGATGTACAACGAGTTTTTGTTTTTCTACAAAAAAGAGCCTTATAAACAATTTATATGGCGTTATATGGGTCAAATAAGCCCTCAAATAAGAGAAAAGTCCTCCCTTGGTCATTTTTGCCACCATTTTCTTAATATTAAAGGCAATGGCAAAGAAGGCAAAGTCCATTTTGACCTTGTCTACACCGATATGGCGAAAACGACGATATGCCATATTGTATTTAATTTGTCCGAAAACCGCTTCTGGCTCGATGCATCTCCGTCCTCTATGCCTAAAACCTTCCTCTGAGGTGAGCAGCTCACTCGCTTTCTGTCTGTAAGCTTCCAGTTTGTGATTCCGATCAATCACACGTCTGTCCCCGGATGCATCGAAACA